>OBAH01000030.1_pt1 | contig 138982 bp, 110 predicted proteins | sample 1517491 | NCBI WGS metagenome assembly OBAH01 (sample SAMN04571697, study PRJEB22368) | human gut metagenome | biome: human gut; material: stool | host: Homo sapiens | place: Luxembourg | collected 2012-08-03
GGTCAGGTTAGCAAGCCTAACTTTCTTTGTGGATCTTTTTCCGGGGGACTGATCAGGACACCTAAAATGAAGAAATATTCGGTCAAAGTGATGCAAAGAGCCATTGAAGCGCTGACGGAAAGGGATAAGACGCAAAAATACTATGTGGAAGCCTATCAAACCCTGTTAAGCATCTGGGGGGATGGGAAGTTAAACAGAGAGGGAAAAGAATTTATTAAAAAGAATTTCATTCTGACGAAAAAGACCGACGAAATGAACTCCAACACCCTGAAAAAAAATTGACATGAGAAAGAAATCAATAGTAAGACTCCTCACATACGTTATAGCAGTAGCCATTTGCTCGTTCACCTCTCTGCCCGTCCAAGCGAAAGACTGTGACTATGAGGTAAAATATTTTCCTTACATAACCCCCAATGGAGCCTCGACAGCAACATTGGAGATACTGGGAAAGACATTGGATGGAATTGCAGCAAAAGCATTAGAAAAAGTAATCTATGACGCTATCGGAAATGCTAGCGGAATACTCAAGCTATCTGAAGCCATGAAAACTGATAAGGCATTCCGGAATGTGCATATCATTTACCTCTACCGATTCACTCATCAAAAGAAACTAATTGGATCATGGCAAATCTCCCAAAAGAATAATATCATGCGGAACGGAGTGGACTTCCACCAGTCAAAAGATATTCCTAGTGTTATTAATGAAGGGAAACGACAAATTGAAAGACAATTAGAAAAACAATTAAAGGAAGATTGTAAAAATCATCAATAAATCAATAGAAAATAAAACAATGAAATACATATCAAGTATACTCGTCATTGTGCTCTTCTGCATCCAAGGAATAGCTAGTCTAACTATAGCACAAGAAAAAACCGTCCAATCCAGCGAGCAACAACAAGAAGCTCCCTCTGACGTCCAAACCGAGGAGATGAATATCCCTGTTATTACAAATCCTGTTGTTTTTAACGAAAAAGACCTAGACAAACTTCTGGAAAAGCAGCGAGAATATGTAGAGAAGCATTATCCCGATTACCGCATCAGAGGGAAGGGCGAGGAACATGATGTCATGGATGGTCATCGATATTCATTTTTTAATTTGGAAAATGAAGATGAGGAATGGGTCCTGACCATCCGTTTCGATATTGAGGAAGCGTACCAGGCCTACATGAAAAAACATCAAAAGGAAATAGAACGGGAAGCAGCCCGGCTCATCAGGGAGGGCCTCATCAAGATTGAATGATCGGCCTTTTCCTGTAACGAAGAGGAAACACGAACCAGCATTGGAACGTTCACGACCTTTTTTGTTTTCCCAGGGAAAAAGCCATAACAGAATTCCATATGAATCATCCTCTGAAATTCATCGCAACCACGGGCATTGTTCTGTTTTTCCTCATGCTGAAAACAGGAAGTCTCGCGGCAGCGCGGGAAGAACAGCCCCGGCAGCCGGACGCACAGCAGCAGGAAGAAGAAAAAGATATCCCTGTCATCACCAACCCTGCTGTGTTTAATGAGAAGGATTTGGACAAGCTCCTGGAAAAACAGCGGGAATATATAAAAAAACATTATCCGGATTACAAAATCGTCATAGAGGGGCAAGAGCAGGATTATTTTGACAGCCGTCACTATTCGGAGTTTGATTTACAAAACGAAGATGAGGAATGGGTCCTGACCATCCGTTTCGATATTGAGGAAGCGTACCAGGCCTACATGAAAAAACATCAAAAGGAAATAGAACGGGAAGCGGCCCGGCTCATCAGGGAGGGCCTCATCAAGATTGAATGATCACCTTTTCCTGTAGAAAAAGAGAAGAACATCGGCAAACCGGCATTGGAATGCGCCTGTCTTCTGCCGCATTGGCTGTATACCCTCACCTCTAAGAGAACTCCTAACTCATCATATCAGTAAGGCGGCTATGGCTCCCACGCCAAACGCCGATTTCATGATGAAGCCGGAGCATCAGGGTTTGTTTCCGCCACCTCCAAGCAGACGGACTGGAAGGCCTTTTTCCAGCGGATGCGGATGCCGGCGTCCATCAGGAAATCGCCGCCCAGCACCTGTTCGTGAACGTTCGTGAGAGAGCCGTCTTCATTCATGTTGATTTCCCGCACCAGGTACCTGGCGGCAGGATTCAGGCCTTTCAGGCGCAGGGGCGGAGGGGAATCCGCCAGCCATTTATCCATCAGCCAGGCGAAAACGACAGCCCGTTTTCCGCATACATACATCAGGGAGGCCACCCGGCTTTCATACGGGGAGGAAAGCCGGTACAAGTCACCGAACTGGACTACGGGGCGGATGCGCTTGTATTCCGTCAAAGCACGTTTGGCAAAGGCCATGTCCTCCTCCGTCATGTCGCATGGCTGAAGTTCAAAGCCAAGCCGTCCGGACATAGCCACGTCAAACCGGAATTTGAGCGGAGCGGAGCGGCCCGTCTGATGGTTGGGGGAGGCTGTCACATGGGCGGCCATGGAAATAGCCGGGAACAGGTGGCCTATGCCCCACTGCATGAACACGCGTTCATAAGCGTCCGTGTTGTCGGACGTCCAGAATTCATGATGCCTCCGCATGGTTCCATAGTCGGCGCGGCCTCCGCCGGAAGAACAGGCCTGGAATGTCACATCCGGGAATTCCGATGCCAGCGTATCAAGAACGTGTTCATAGCCCCGCACATAGTCAATGGGCAGATTCCCCTGGCGGCAGGCGTCCAGCCAGGGAGAGCCGGGGTCGGAAATTTTGCGGTTGCAATCCCATTTGACGTAGGAAATGCCCGGATGTTCTCCAAGCAGCTTCCGCATGGCGTCAAGAATGTACCTGCATACATGAGGATTGCTCAGGTCCAGCAAATACTGGCTGCGTTCCTGCCTGTTTTCCCGATGCGGGAGACCGATGACCCACTCCGGATGGTTCTGATAAAGCTCCGAATGAGGGTTCACCATTTCCGGCTCCACCCAGATGCCGAAGCGTATCCCCAGTTCTTCCGCATGGCGGATAAGGCCTTTCAGCCCATGGGGCAATTTAGCGCGGTTCACCTGCCAGTCCCCCAATCCCGCGCGGGCGTCATTGCGGGGGAACCGGTTGCCGAACCAGCCGTCATCCAGCACGAAAAGCTCTATCCCCAAGTCCGCCGCACGTTTTATCATGCCGTGCAGCACTTTTTCCGTAAAGGTAAAATACACCCCCTCCCAGGAATTCAGCAAGGTTGGCCTCTCTGTTCCTCCGCCGCGCAGGCCGTAGCGGCGCGCCCAGCGGTGGATGCGCCGGGATGCCTCTCCCTTGCCGTTTTTACTGTGCGTCAGAATGAGGGGCGGCGTTTCAAACACGCCGCCGCCGTCCAGCAGATAGGGCGCGGGAGCCGTATCCAGTCCCGCTCCGGCAAAAAGGTAATGATACGGGCTGTGCCGGAACCATATCCGGTAATTGCCGGGCCATGCCAGCGCCCCCAGAATCACTTCCCCGGAATCCTCCCGCGCCGGACCGTCCAGAGAGATGATGAATCCGGGGCTTCCCTCCTGGGCGGTGCGGGTGCCGGTTCCGGATACCAGGGCAAGTTCATGCCCCCGGGCCACTTCTTCCTCACTCATCAGGGACTCGCCGCCCCAGGTGCCGCGGAAGCTGGTGACGAAGTACCGTTCTGTGCGCAAACCCAGTTGTGCGGACGCAGCGCGGTGCAGGCGGATGCCTTCTTTCCCTTCGTTCCGAACAACCGCCCACTGCAAAAAGGTGTCCGATTCCCTGTGAGAGCGCACGTGGATTTCCACCCGCACAGGGTAGGAAGGGTCCTTCCCATAGAAGACGGCTTCTTCCCGGTCGTCATCCAGTTCCAGCACTTCCCAACCCTGGCATTCCAGGCTCAGGGAAAGGGCCCCGTCCGCCTGGGTCACGCAAATGCAGTACTCGCCGGACGCATTGGGAAGCCCTGTTACGGAATCCGCCAGGGAGGAATACAGGAGAGGAGCATCCGCGGCGTTTTCCAGGGCATCCTCCGGCTGATGCAGCCTCGGGCCGTAATAGGCGCGGCGCACACGGCCCTGTTCATCTTTGCACAGGGTCATCTGGGAGGAACGGGTCAGCAAATGAACGGAATCCGGAATCATGATCGACAAACGCGGAAAGGGCCAGTTACTTATGCAGGCAGGCAAAAACGCTCCTGCCTTATCCACATTAAGGGCCTCCGCGGACGGAGAAGTCAATGGCAAAATGACAGGAGCTGCCGAACGGCTTCCCTACTCCTTCCACAGAAGGGAAGAGGGGCGGAATTTCATGGTTTTCGATTCATGCACCAGCAGCCTGCCGCCGTTTTCCGGATGGCGTACGATGCGGGCGCGGCGGCGCTTGACGCGGAAAGTGCCAAAACCCCGGAATTTCACCAGCGACCGCCTCCGGACCGACCGCGCAATCGTCTCCAGCACCGCGTTCAACGCGTGTTCCGCCTGCCGGGAAGTAACGTCCTTCCCCAGCTCACGCTGGAGCTCCCTGATAAATTGTGTTTTATTCATAGGCCTCCCAGCATGACCTGCCCCATTTCTCCGGTAAAGAGGCAACGGCGCGCGCTCATTCCTGCCACCATACCCATACAAATGCCCCCTTCCGTTCCGGTCTGCGAGTTTCCTCCTTGCCCCCGCGGACCAGCCCCATTAAGGTTCCGGGGAAATGCCTCCCCCAGCCGCTGATGCCCCGTGCCCGGAACAAGCGTTCAACGCAACCGCGCTGAAGTGGCACACCTGCGCCTGGCTTCTGCTGCCTGTCCTGGTGTTCCTGACCGGGTGGATGCACTGGTACGCCGCTCTCCCTCTCACGCTCCTGACGGCTGCGGGACTGGCGCCCCGAAAACGCAAGGAACCGCAAACAAGGGATTCTCTTCCCGCCTTCCCCCTGTTCACCCGCTCTTCATTTCTCGCCCTGGCGGCGTTTGCCGCCCTGACGGCGCTTTCCGGCTGGGGGGAGTGGGTCAACCAACACCCTGACCATATCGTCAGAAATGCCTGTCTGCGTGAATTGGTCGCCAGCCCGTGGCCCGTCATCTTTCCGGACGGGAACGTGCTGATTTACAACACGGGGTTTTGGCTGGTCCCAGCTCTGGCTGGGAAACTGGCGGGGCTGGACGCCGCGCGCGTGCTTGTCGTTCTGTGGGGGACCTGGGGCCTGTTCCTTTCCTGGCTGTGGCTCTGCGTTTTCTCCGGACGCCGCTCCCTACTGCTCGCCCTGCTGATGGCGGCATTCGGCTCTCTGCTGAATCTCCAGTGCTGGCTGGGGCTGGATCTGTTCCGCCTGCATTATTTTGGTACAGCGGAACAAATCATGTGCAGCGCAAACGCATCCATTCCTGTTCTGCTCTTTTTCATCTTCCTGGCTTCAGGACGCATGCCCCTATACTGGATGCCTATTCTGTTCGCAGCCACGGCCTTTTATTCCCCCCTCGCAGCCCTTGGAGGGCTGCCCCTGGCGGCCTGCCAGTGGCACCGCCAATGGAAAGGCGTCCTCCCTCTCCGGGATGTCCTGCTCCACCCCTCCTTTTCAGCCGCCGTTCTGCTGGGAGCGTGTTTTCTTCTTTATTATGGGGCGGTAAACGCGCCATCCTCCCACATGGGCATGCGGTCTTTCTATACGCATCGGGGGGATTTCCTGCTTATGGCGACCTCATTCCTGCTGTATGCTCTGTTCTGCTGGCGGGATTTCCGCAAGAATCCCCTCTTCATCTGTACGCTGGCAACCGGCCTGATTCTGCCTTTCTTTTACGTGAACGGAGACGTCAATGACCTGCTTTGCAAAGGAAGCGTTCCGGTCATGGCCTGCCTGCTTGCCTTTCTGGCTTCCTCCTGGACGCGGCATCCCGGTCTCCGCGTCTGGATATGGCTTTTGCTGGCGTTCGGACTGGCGCCCCGGTTCAACATTCCCTATTATTGCTGTTCTTCCAGCGCCCTCCAGGCGTTTCTGGCGCCTCCGGCTTCGGAAACAGAGCCTTCTTCCTTCGCCAGCCGGGAGTGGAAACAGCTTTTCTATGCGCCCCAGGCGCGCCGTCAGGATGAATGGGGCCGCACTATGCACCACCCCGGACACCGGTGGTATCCCTACTATTCCGGCACGCCGCGCCCATGGCTGCGCTTCATTTACCGTTTTTAGAAGAGTAATACCTCATGATGCCGGATGAGGGCGGCAAAATCGGGCAGCTTGCCCGTGTGCAGGTATTAAATTTGACCTCCGATGTCCCTAAACTTTTCAATGAAAGCGACGATTTTTTGAAAGACGCTCTGTTTCTTCGTCAGATATTGAGGATTTAATGGACTCATCTTCGGCAGAATAGCATTGAGGTCAGCGCCGTTCTCGCTGGCGTACTTCCGTTTCAAAGATGTTTGAATATATCGCTTTGCAGCTTCCTCGTTCAGTTTCTCTTCCGTAATCAGAGCAGCAGCTTCCTTTTTCTGTTTCTCTTGGGCATAAGTAAAGAAAGCGGCAATAATATCAGTCTTATCTCGAATCGGTTCCAAATCCGTTTCATTGATAAAATCAACAATGAGGCTCTCTTTTGCCCTGTTCCCGATGCTCGCTCTGATAACACGGCGCACCTCATCTACCAAGGCAGGTTTGTCCTTCGTTTTCCTGTTGTGTTCGAAAATCAGTCCGAGAATATAGTCGAGATCTATTTCCTGAGATTTAAGCAGATCAATTTCAAAAACCACATCATCCCAGTCTATTTTTGAATCTTCCGGAGCTTTACCGTTCCTCTCATGTCTGAACCAGTCTCGGATATCATTGTATATCGAACGATAATCCTGTACGGTTCGCTCTTTCAGTACATCAATGCCCTGCATGGCTGCAATATCTTCATCAGTCAAGAAGTTGGCATTCTTAAACGCTTCAAGATCCGCACGATTCTCTTTGTCTATTTTTTGCAGGGCTTTGAGCTGCGTAAACTCATCGTAGTTTTGTAAAATATTTTCTATCCGTAGATATTCTCCGAACAGCTTAACAAAGGATTTTTTATCTGCTTCCGTCACTATCCCATCGGGGGCAGGGAATTTTTCTTTCAGTTCCATGACAACTTCCACATACCCTTTTCTCGCCTCGCCGGTGGCAATATCTTTAAATCCTTCAAGATATTCCTTGTAGCTCTTTTCAAGCACTACGTTCCTTGTGTTCTTATCTCCGAACAAAGTGATCGCATCTATTGTAGATTGTTCCAAATCCCTGAATGTGACGATATTGCCGAAAGTTTTGGTTGCGTCATAGATGCGATTGGTACGTGAAAACGCCTGCATCAGACCGTGATAACGCAGATTCTTGTCTACAAACAGCGTGTTCAAAGCAGGAGCATCAAAACCGGTAAGGAACATACCGACCACAATGAGCAAGTCAACCTCCTGGTTTTTTACTCTTTTGGCCAAATCGCGATAATAGTTTTGGAACTCTTTACTATCCACTCCGAAGTTCGTTTTAAACATCACGTTGTAATCGCCAATCGCTTTTGCCAAAAACTCTTTGGCGCTGCTGTCCATTGCCGAAGGGTCAAAATTTTCATCTTTGATATCGCCCTTAGCGCTTTGTTCTTCATTTGGGGCGAAAGAAAATATGGTGGCAATTCTCAGGGGCCTGTCACTTTCTTTCTGCAGATTGTTCAATTCCTGATAATACAGTTTGGCAGCCTCAACGCTGTTTACTGCGAACATGGCATTAAAGCCCTTGTTATTCCCTTGCGTTCTATGTGTTTTTATCCTGAAATTCCGCAAGATGTATTGGGAAATCCCTTTGATTCGGTCCGGATGAAGCAAAAGCTTTTGATTTTCTGCCGCATTCAACTTGATTTCATCTTTTTCAGTTTCCAAATTCTTAAACCGTGGACGAACATCGTTGTAGTCCACTTTGAACTTCAAAACCTTTTCATCACGTATGGCGTCTGTGATGACATACGAATGCAGCTCACGGCCGAACACACTGGCCGTAGTCTCCGCCCCCAAAGCATTCTCAGGAAAGATAGGGGTCCCCGTAAAGCCAAATTGGTAATATCTCTTGAATCTCTTTTTCAGATTCTTCTGCGCTTCTCCGAATTGGGAACGGTGGCACTCATCGAAGATAAATACAACCTGCCTTTGATAGACAGGCAAGTCGCTTTCGCTCTTCATGAGGTTGTTCAGCTTTTGAATGGTCGTGACAATGATTTTGTTGTCATCCTTCTCTATATTCCGCTTCAGTCCCGCCGTGCTCTCTGACCCATTGACGCTATCGGGCGAGAAACGTTGATATTCTTTCATCGTCTGATAATCCAAATCCTTGCGGTCAACAACAAAGAACACCTTGTCGATAAAATCAAGTTGGGTGGCAAGCTGCGCGGCCTTAAAACTCGTCAGAGTTTTGCCAGACCCCGTGGTGTGCCAGATGTATCCGCCTCCCTCCGGATTGCTCCATTTCTTAGCCTGGTAAGAGCTCTTTATCTTCCACAAGATGCGTTCCGTTGCCGCAATCTGGTAGGGTCGCATAATGAGCAGCGTGTTACTGACATCGAACACCGAATATGTGAAAAGAACCTGCAACAGCGTATTTTTCTGGAAAAATGTCGCCGTAAAATCCTTTAAGTCTTTAATCAGCGTATTGTCCGACTTCGCCCAGTTCATCGTAAAGTCAAAACTGTTTTTATCACGCTTTACGGTATTGGCAAAATAACGGGTGTCCGTACCGTTGGAGATGACGAAAACCTGTAAGTATTTATAGAGTGAACTTTCGCTGTTGAAGCTCTCTTTTCTATAGCGATGCACCTGATTAAAAGCCTCGCGGATAGCCACACCACGCTTTTTCAGCTCTACCTGCACCATAGGCAGCCCATTTACCAGTATCGTGACATCGTAACGGTTTGTCTGTGCCCCAAACTGCTCAAACTGATTAATTACCTGTACTTTGTTGCGGGCAATATTTGTTTTATCTACCAAATAGATATTTTGGATATGCCCATCGTCAAACACAAAGTCATAGATGTAATTATCATGTATTTTTTTTGTTTTTTCAGAAAAACTATCGCTCTTCTTGTCTAAATATTCCTCCAGGAAGCGTCCCCATTCAGAATCGGTGAAAACGATATTATTGAGTGCCTGCAACTGGTTTCTCGCATTGCAGAGCAGGGCGTCAGGCGTAACAAGGCTGGGAACATATTCGTAACCTTGTGATATCAAATCTTCTATAAATTCGCGTTCCAAAGCAGCCTCTGTCTGATAACCTGCGGGCGGCTCGTTTACTATTGAACTCTTGGTGTAGCTGTCGAGAACGATAAAGTTCTGTAATTCTGCTATGGTGCTGTATTGTGTCATTGCAGATCCTCTTTCCAGTACTTGTTATCAATTAAATGCTTTAATAAAAATCCCACAGTTTGCTTTTCTGCTTCTGTCGGTTCCGTCACAGCTTCATTGGATAATGTAGAGTGGCTTGTGAACTGAATAATCCTGTTATAGTAAATTTGCCTGTCATCAGGCAACAAATCAGACCATTGAGGATACCCTAAAAAGTTTGCCGTTTTTTCGTAAAGGTTGCGCAGTAGCGTGAAATGGTATTTCTGAACAGTGCCTGAATCAAGCGCCTTTTCGATAGTCTGCTTTAGGAAAAGATGATAGGAAAAACTTTTGTTTGAATCTCCTTTCTTTTCTTCAAGTTTAAAAGTCCCATCTTCATATTTACTTAGCATATAGCCTTCCTTAGCATTTAATTCATTATAAATTACATTATAGAACAAAGGATTATGCGTCGTAATGATAAATTTTAATTTATTTAAATTATAGTCACTACTTTTTATAATTTCTGCTATATTGACAGCCAATTCTATTAAATGATTTTCATCCAGCGAACTTACTGGATCATCAATGAATATATATTCCAAATCATCAAACTTATTTGTCGAGCGGTTTTCCGGCTCTGGAACATTCAGTACTTCGACTACCTCTTTCAGCAGGCTGTAAAACACGCACCAAATAAAACAACTTTCTTCGCCTCTCGATATCTTGATATTATCAATTTGCTCTTCGTTGCCACCTTCTATAGAAAAGGAAACCTCATTATAACCTTCATTGAAACATGGAGTCAGTTTATCATTGGTATAATGCTGGAAATCTGTTATGATATTATTGGTTTGTCCTTCAACTTTAAGCACCCAGTCAGTAAAGGCATTAGGACGTATCAACAGCTTCCTGTTTGTATCCCCGTCCAGATCATTATCCCAATAGAACAAATCTTCAGTAAAAGCATTATAATACAATACTTTTACGCCAGTATCCCCGTCTTGCGCTTCTTCTTCCTCATGCTTGGGCGACACCAATTCTTTGAATGCGCGAGACAGCCGCGTCTTTCCTGTGCCGTTAAAGGCATAGATAAGCTGGACCTTCTTTGGACTGTTTTTTAGCTCCTGAGCTATTTCTGTCAATGTTTTTTCCATATTCAGTCGGTTGCTTTATTATCGGGAAATGATAATAACTGATTACGGTAATATTCATACTGTTTTCTACGCAGTTCTATTTCCTTTGGCAAGCCTTCACTGATGGAGGTTGTCAGCATATCGAACTTGTCGAGAATGGAGACAATGCGGCGTTGTTCTTCAATAGAAGGAACAGGTATTTTAATTTTAGCCAAATCACTGGTATTGACACGTCTAACTTTTGTTCCTGTGATAAAACCTCTTTTCTGCTTTTGAAATTGCTCTGTCTGAAAATAATAAGCAACATATTTCGGTTCTAAACTATGAGTGTAAAAGCAGGCATCACTGCTAATGGCAATATCTTCATCACCTAACCATGCAACAGCCTTACATACATCTTCATCATTTTCGCTTGTGGTTGCAATAATCAAGTCCCCATGTTTCGCTTTGCGTGCTTTCTTCGCAAATTCTTGTGAAACAAAGGTTTTTGTTCTATTTGCGTATGTACCATAGTGAGTGTAGATCTGACCATAATGGATACAGCCAACCCCTGTTTGAGTGAAATCTTTCTTCTGCAATCCGCTTCCTCTCGTAAATATACCTACTTCTCCTAATGGCATAACTACTATATTATTTAACGAATTACCCACCGTCGCACAATTTAACACATTAAAAGAAAATAGCTTATTGCGATAATGCTCATACTGTTTCTTTCTCGCTGTAAGCTCCGCTGTAAGCTCCGCTGTAAGCTCCGTGAAATTGTCCAGAATACGGACAATTTCACTCTGCACCTCAAGAGGTGGCACAGGAAGCGTAATATCCAACAGCTTATCTGGCGTTACCTCAATAACTTTTGTTCCGTGAGCCAATTTTGTTTTCTGCTTATAGAACATTGTGGAATGCAGATAATACACCAAATACTTAGGATTGATGGTGTGATGAATAATCGCTGTGTGTCCACTGATTGCAACAGCTTCATCGCCAAGCCAAGCAACGCACTTGCAAACATCATCTATATTTTCGCTTGTAACTGCCATAACAACATCGTTTTTGACAGCAAATTTCTGTTTCTTTGCTTTTTCTTTGCTTATAAAACTGATGGTCTTATCAATAAACAGACCATACTGCGTATAAATTTGACCATAGTGAATACAAGGAACGCCGTCCTCAACATAATCCTTTTTCTGAAAATTACCACCTCTTGATACCGTTGCAATATCTCCAAGTCTCTTTTCTTCAACTCCATTTGGGCAGAGTTCTTGAATAAGCTCATCTAGTCTACTCATTTTATGTCACCTCCCTTTATCGCTGGCTCATTATTCATCCTCCAACTCCTTAATAATCGCGTCAATATCCGCACGCAGCGCATCTATTCTCTTCACCGTTTGCTTTACCTCGGCATTCAGCCTGGCAATATCAATCACCTCGCGCGTATCTTTCGCCTCTATATATGAACTCACAGAGAGGTTATAGCCATTCTCCGCAATGTTGCTGTTATCTACTAATGCCGCAACATATTCCACCGGTGCCTTTCTGTCGAATATATCGACTATTCTTTCTATGTGCTCATCTGTCAGGACATTGTTATTGGTCTGTTTTTTAAAGAAATCTTCCCCGCTGGCGTCAATAAACTGCGTCTTCGTATCAGCCTTGTGCCTGGACAGCACGAGGATATTCACGGAGATGCCCGTTCCATAGAAGAGATTGGGAGGCAACGCAATGACCGTTTCCACAAAGTTGCCGTCCACAAGATATTTCCTTATCTTCTGTTCCGCGCCGCCACGGTAGAAGATGCCGGGGAAGCAGACAATGGCGGCCCTCCCTCTGGCGGAAAGATAGCTGAGGGCGTGAAGCACAAAAGCAAAATCAGCTTTTGACTTTGGCGCTAACACTCCTGCCGCGGCAAAGCGGTCGTCATTGATCAGCGTTGGGTCGTCGCTTCCCACCCAATTGACGGAGTATGGCGGATTTGAGACGATGGCGTCAAATGGTTTTTCATCGCCATATTGAGGATTGAGCAGCGTATTGCCCAGCGCTATGTCGAACTTGTCATAATTGATATTATGCAAGAACATATTCATCCGCGCCAGGTTGTAAGTGGTGTGGTTGATTTCCTGCCCGAAAAAGCCATCTTCAATAAGATGCGCATCAAACTGTTTCTTCGCCTGAAGCAGCAACGAACCCGAACCACAAGCCGGATCATAAATCTTGTTGACGGAAGTCAATCCCGACATAGCTAATCGCGCTATCAGCTTTGATACATTTTGAGGCGTAAAGAACTCTCCGCCGGATTTGCCGGCATTGGCGGCGTAATTGGAAATCAGGAACTCGTAAGCATCTCCGAAAAGATCTATCTCATTATCTTCAAAATTACCGAAATCAAGGCTTTCCACACCTTTGATGACGGCCGCCAAACGCCTGTTTTTCTCCTCCACGGTGTTGCCCAAACGGTTGCTTGTGGTGTCAAAATCGGCAAATAGTCCCTTTATGTCGTGCTCGGACGGATACCCATTGGCAGAACTCTCTATCGCATCGAAAATAGCTGCCAAGTCCGTGTTCAGATTAGGATTGTTGTTGGCATTCTTTGCTATATTCACAAAGAGCTGAGTAGGATAGATGAAATACCCTTTTGTCCTGGTGGCGTCATCTTTTATCACAGGGGTGATAACGTCATCCGACATATTCGCATAGTTGACGCTCTCGTCACCGCCTTCAATGAAGTTGGTGAAGTTCTCACTGATAAACCGATAAAAAAGAGCTCCTAAGACAAACTGCTTAAAATCCCAGCCGTCAACGGCGCCACGCACTTCGTTGGCGATTTTCCAAATAGTAGATTGCAATTCATCTCTTTGCTTTATACTGGTCATATTAATTAAATTATTCTTAATTCAGATTACAAAGTTAAAATATCAACACGTCAGGACTTGATAAACCAACAAAAACCATAAGCTGCCATTCCCGGCGCTACGTGTCAAAAATCACTTTTCAACGGATAACCGTTTGAAACCGTTCCGCTTCATCATTCCGCTTTTGCCGCCGTCATTATTTGGCTTCGCGGATACCTTGCCATTAAGCATTTCAATTCAGCTTCTTCCGGTTTACATGATTATTCCAGGCTTCTTCAATAATTCCGGCAAGAGGCTTTCCATACTTGTCCACTTCACTTTTGGTGAACAGGCTCTTGATCAATTCTCCGGAAACAGGGTCAATGATAAACACGGCGGGAGGGCCAAGAACCACATACGGCGCACGGGGGGAATCCACACACCCCACGATTTTTGCGGCTTCTTCCGGAACCATCTTGAATTTAAACGTTCCCGGGGAATTGCCCGGCACCTGTTTAGTGTCCACCAGCCAGAATATAAATTTCTTCCCGGCGGCATTTTTGAAATTTGTTTTTTTAATATATTCCCTGGTAAAAATATTACACCGGGAACACCATGAAGAACCGGTCAGGTAAATCACCAGCGGCAGCTTTTTCTTCATAGCTTCATTACGGAGTTTGTCAAAAACGGGGCTGCCCGATTTATTGACTTCAGGTATCCTGTTTTTATTGGCAAACCCGAAAATGGGAGGACGCTGTTGAGCTATGCCGGCCTGAGGGGCAAACAGCCCTGAAACCACAGCGGAACAACATAAAAAAAGGAAAGGCCTCATACGTGTTCCTACTATAGATACTATCCCGGGATAGTCAAACAGCAAGCGTTTCCCGGTTTCCGGGAAAAAAGAAATGCCCTTTACATGAACCATAGCAGGGCTATTCACTTGCCAAGTCCGAATGAAGCTGTAAGAATCCGCGCCATGAGAAAGCTCCTGATCCGCTCCTGTCTGATTGCCGGGCTGACCTGGACCTATTCCTGCGCCTCCAACAAGGAAACGGCGCCTCAGGCCCCCGCCCCGGTTCCAGCCGTTCAGCCGGAACAAACCGCCCCGGCGGACCATCCCGCACCCTGGGCTCCCGCTCCGGCGCAACAGGAGATTCTTCCAGAGGATGAGAATGAAGAGTCCGCTCCGGGACCAGCTGTCTTGCCGGGCGATTTCCGCCCCGGACTGCGCACCCCCCGGCTGCCGGAAACCCTGCTGTACGATCTGGACGGCAAGCTGATTACCCCTTCCGCCCCATAATCTTTTCCCACCACCATGACTGCGACCATTCCCAAAGGCTTCCACCCCGAACCTTTTTCCTACCACCAGGAGCTTGAACTGGATATTGACGCCCTTTCCAATGCGGGCGACGGCATCGGACGCGTGGACGGATGGGTGGTTTTCGTCCCCTTCGCCCTGCCGGGAGACCGTGTCAAAGCCCGCGTCTGGCGTAATGACAAAAACTACTCCTCCGCCGATCTGGTGGAAATAATTAACCCCAGCCAGGACCGCGTGGAACCGGGATGTCGCCTGTTCGGCACCTGCGGAGGATGCCAGTACCAGCACCTTTCCTATGACCGCCAGCTTCTCTGGAAAACCCGGCAGGTAGCGGATCTGCTCCGCCTGCAGGCAGGGCTGGAACTGCCTGTTAATCCGGCCATAGCCTCTCCCCGCCAATATCATTACCGCTCCAAGATTACGCCCCACTTTGACAAACCGAAGGAAGGAGGCAAGCCGGCCATCGGTTTTCTGAAAGCTGGCTCCAGAAGGGATGTGGTGGACGTGCCGCAATGCCCGATTGCCATGGAGTGCATCAATGAAGCCCTGCCCCTGGCCCGCAAAAGCGTTTACCAGGCCGCGGCCCGGTTCAAGCGAGGAGCCACCATTCTGCTCCGGGCTTCGGAAGGAACCGTCATCACCAATAACAACGCCGTGGCGTGCGAACGGGTGGGCGATTTGGAGTTCCATTTTCTGGCGGGGGACTTTTTTCAGAATAATCCTTTCATTCTTCCGCTTTTTACGGATTACGTGGCCCAACAGGCGAGTATGGACGGGGAGGAATTCCTGGTGGACGCTTACTGCGGTTCCGGCCTGTTCGCCCTGAGCCTGGCGAAGAAATTTAAAAAAGTGCTGGGCGTGGAAGTCAGTGAGACTTCCGCGGACTGGGCGCGCAGCAACGCGCGCAGCAACGGAATCGAACACGCGGAATTCCTGGCGGCGGACGCCGGGGCCATTTTCGCCCGGGTGGATTTCCCCGCGGAAAAAACCGCCGTGGTGATCGACCCGCCCCGGAAAGGGTGCAGCATGGAATTCCTGACCCAGTTGTTCGCCTTCGGCCCCGGAAAAGTCGTTTACGTTTCCTGCAACCCAGCCACCCAGATACGGGATTTGGCGGAATTCGACAAGGCCGGGTATTCCGCCACCGCCGTCCAGCCCTTTGACCTGTTCCCCCAGACCAAGCATCTGGAATGCGTGGTCACCCTGAAAAAAAATACCTGATTTTTTCCATGCCCAAGCTTTACATCAAAACTTACGGCTGCCAAATGAACGAACGGGACTCCGAACAGGTGGCCCGCATGTTCGTGCAGAAGGGCTACACCATGACGGACCGCGAGGATGAGGCGGACGTCATCCTGTTCAATTCCTGCTCCATCCGGGAACAGGCGGAACAAAAGGCGCTGGGGAAAATGGGGCTTCTGGCCAAGCAGCAGCGGCACCGTCCGCATGTAGTGTACGGCATGATGGGCTGCATGGCCCAAAGTAAAAAAGAGGAGCTGTTCAAGGAACTGCCGCGCCTGGACCTCGTGGTCGGCACCCAGAAATACCACCGCGTGTTTGAACACGTGGACGGCATTCTGCGCGCGCGCCAGGAACGCCGCATGGACGAGTTGCAAACCGCCTTTTCCGGCACGCATGTGTGCGATGTGGCGGAAGAGGCGGACTCCCAGAACCGCATCCGGGACCACCTGAATCCCGGAGCGCGCTCCACGGCGTATGTCTCCATCATGCAGGGGTGCGAAATGAAGTGCGCCTACTGCATCGTCCCCTACACCCGCGGCGCAGAACGCAGCCGCCCCATCCGGGACGTGGTGGATGAAGTAAAGATGCTGGCGGACGCCGGCGTGAAGGAAGTCACGCTGCTGGGCCAGATCGTCAACCGGTACGGCAGGCGGATGGAAACGGCAGACGGCAAGGGCGGCTTCGTCCAGCTGCTGGAAGCCGTGCATGAAGTGGAAGGCATCCGGCGCATCCGCTTCGTCTCCCCGCATCCCATCGGTTTCCGCCAGGATCTGGTGCAGGCGTTCACCTATCTTCCCAAGTTGTGCAGCCATATTCATTTCCCGATGCAGAGCGGCAGCGACCGCATCCTGAAAATGATGCGCAGGCCGTACAGGAATGAAACCTATCTGGACCTTTGCTCCCGGATGAAGCAGGCACGCCCGGATTTATCCATCACCACGGATATCATCGTGGGCTTCCCGGGAGAAACGGAGGAGGATTACCTGCTGACCAGGCAGGCCGTGGAACAGGTCCAGTTTGACAACGCGTTCATTTTCCGCTATTCCCCGCGCCGCGGCACGCCCGCCGCCGTTATGGAGAATCAGATTCCGGAGGAAGTGAAGGAAGCGCGCAACCAGGACCTTCTGGCCGTAGTCAATGAAATAGCCATCCGGAAAAACCGGGATCTGGTAGGCACCGTGCAGGAAGTTCTTCTGGAAGGGTCGTCTAAAACGAATGCGGCGCGCCTCTCCGGCCGAACCTCCCAGAACAAGCCCGTCATGGTGGATGCCGCCCCTGACCTGGCGGGAGAGATCCTTCCCATCCGCATTGAGGAAAGCACGGGATTCACCCTGTACGGCGTTCCATGCCCCTCCAGGGGATGATTCGCACGCCCTTTTCCTCCATCCGCAGATAGAGGGTTCCGGTTTCCCGGAGACGGTACACGGCTGTTCCCTCCGGCACGGGGCATTCATGCTCCGTCGCGAAAATGACTGCGCGGGCGCCTGTGGCCCTGATCCACGCAGCGCTGTCCACCGGGTCGCGCGGATGATGCCCGATGAGCAATACATCCGCCCGCGGCGTTTTTTCCGCGCGCGCCAGGGAGGAAAACCCGGCATTCCCTATCATCAGGAACCGCCGCCCGCGGCATTCCCATGACAACACCCAGCTCCGGTCCTGACGAATTCCCGTGCGCAACGGTACAGGAAAATCTTCCAGCACAAGTTCATTGCCCGGCCGTAACCTCCATTGCCGGACGGGACATTCACCGGACTCCGCGCCCCAGTTCCGGATTCCGGGATATTCCTTCTCCAGTTCTTTCTCCCCGGCCCGTTCCGCCTTGCCGTTCCCGCAGCACAGCATACCGCAGGGCCGGATACTGTGCGCCTTCAGCACGGGAAGGAGGGTGTACCGCACCGCATCTTCCGCTCCGCTTCCCACAACCAGTGCGGGATTGGAAATGACTGCGGACCAGGCGTCCTTCTGCAGGGGAACGATCACCGCTTCATTTTCCCCGGAAGGCGGTGCGGAAGAAAGATAACTGTACGGCAGGGAAGCCACTCCCCCGGCTACGGCCAGCATGGCGGACGCCAGCCAGGAAGCGGCCGTATTACAAACATGCAGCATCCACGGGCACCACGCGAACATCAGCCCGGACAGGGAAACGCCCATCAGGGGAAAGACAAGTACGCTCAGGCACAAATTGGTCAAGGGAGCATACAGGTTCCAGGTTCCGAAGTGCCATGCCGTCAGGGGAATGGAGGCCAGCCACGCCCCCACGGAGACAATCAGCGCGCCGCGGCCTGCTTTTTCCAGCCGCACCAGGAATCTTTCCCGCGCATGGTAAATCCGGGGAGGAATGAACGGGTCCGGCGACCACAGGGGCTTTTCCCGGCTGAGCCATCCCGCCAGGCAGGCAATGGCGGCAAAAACGCAGAAAGAAAGCTGGAACCCCGGCTGGAAAACCTGGAGCGGATTCATCAAGCAGAGAAGGATGAAAGCGAGCGCCAGAATATTGGCCGGATGCCCCTTTCTGCGCAGCACGAACGCCAGAAGCCAGACTGACGCCATGATGAACGCCCGCAGGGCGGAAGCGGACATCCCGGTCACGAACACGTACACCGCCAGCAACAGGATGCAGGACAGCCGGGCCGCACGGGGACGCACATGCAGGAGCCTCAGCATACCCAGAACCAGCATGGCGGCCACGCCCACATGCATGCCGCTGACGGCGAATACATGCATGCAGCCGCTTTCCAGAAACTTCGCCATCGTTTCCGGCCTCGCGTCCGTCTTGTCCCCAAGCACGGCGGAAACCATCACCTGCCGGGCCTCATCATCCGGAGGGGCGCCCTCCCTGAGCAGGGAGGCGGCCCTTTCCCGGAGCCGCAGGGAAAAAGCCCGGAAACGGCTGCGCCAGTCTCCCGGCCCGTTCCGGCAGTACTCATCCAGCCGGATTCCGGCGATGATGCCGTGCAGGTAACCCCACCGCTCCCGGTCAAAGATGCCGGGACCACACGGCGCCTGAAGCGGATACGCCTCTCCTTTAATCCGGTAGCGTTCCCCCGCCTCCAGAGGGCAGGCCCCGTCACGGGAGGAAACCGCGTACAGCCACTGGGAACCATCCGGACGAAACAATACGGATTTTCCGGAAACAGCCTCAATGGAGCCTTCCATCACCATGGCTCTCCCCGCTTCCACGGGAACGCCTGCGTATTCCCGTTCATATGCGAAAAGATAAATGGCAGCCCACATCGCCAGGGCAGCGGCAAGCAACCCCATGGAGGGCGCATGTAAAAAACACGGCAACGCCGCCAGGCAGAAACATGGAAGCCAGAACCAAAGGGAAACATCCATGGCCGCGCAAGCGCACAGCAGGGACAAAGCCGGAATCAGCAAGGGAGCAGATGCCGTCATCCGTTCCGGCCACGGACGAAGAACACGCCGAACCTCTTCCATGCAGGGGGAACCTTACGGCAGAGCGTCTTCGCCGTCCGGCTCCAGCGGGAGGACGGAAGGCAGCGGAAGAACAACGTTGGCAGGCAGAGGGGCCTTGCGCTGGAGCACTCTGGGAGCCAGGGCCTCGCCCGTCTCATAAGCTCCGCGGAACATTTCCAGCTTGGCGTCCAGATTGTCGATGTAATGCAGGGCCACCGCCTCCGGCGTCTTGGGAAACACGGGGGAGCCGAAGGCAAGTTCCCCGTGATGGGACGCAATCAGGTGCAGCAGGTGCATGCGCACGTCCGGTGAAGGAGGGTCCAGCGTTTTCCAGGAATCCGCCTCCGGAAGGGACATGATGCGCTTCCACAAATTGTTGACCAGTTCAATGCCCAGCGGAATATGGCCCAGCAGTTCTCCGGCCTCCGAATAGGGCATCGTAAAATCCTCCTTCGGGTAGCAGTTTTCCCACAACTTCCCGCAGTCGTGGAACAGGCACCCGGCCAGCAAAAGGTCACGGTTCAGCCCCGGATTCGCCTGGCAGACGGCAGAGGCCGTGCGCATCATCCCCGCCACGTGTTCCACCAGTCCGCCGCGGCGGGCGTGATGGTAGGTGCGGGCGGCGGCGGCGCGCTGGAGGCGTTCCCCGAACTGCTCAATGAATTCAATGCACAGGGCGCGTATGCGCGGATCATTCATGCCCTTGATGAGCACGCAAATTTCCTTCAGATCAGCTTCCTGCTTTTTCTTCAAGGTTCCGGAACCGGCCAGAAAGCTTTCCTTTTCCTGTTCGTCCAGCAACCGCACGTCCAGGTCGGAAACCTCCATGCCGAACCCTCCCTTGGCCCATTGGCCGCGCAGGCTCACGAAACTGCGGAGGGGCAGGGAAGCAAGCGTCCGGAACCAGGGTTTATCCTCCCACACCTTCAATCCCATGGTCCCTTCCGCATCGGCAAAAGACACATCCAGATACGGTTTGTTGCCCTTGGTCATCTTCTGCGCGCACTGGGCGATCTGGGCAAAAACTTCCGCTTCAACCTGGCCTTCCGCGGCCAGCTTGCCCAACTCCATGAGGCTGACTTGTTCCATGCGTGCCATCTTGCCCCTCTTCCCTCCATCCGTCAAGAAAACGCCGGAGGATTACGATAATAAAAAAAGGAAACCGTTTATTTTTCCAATACTCCCAGCTCGGCAACGGCAACATGGCTGCCTTCCACCACCCGCTTGCCTACAAAACGCAGATAACGCGCTTTGACAGGCGCTTTCAGGTCAATCCGCTGCGGAACGGGATTGGCGCGGATATTAGAGAACTCCCCCTCCGCAGCGGGAGTGCCCCATGTGTTTCCATCCGCGCTCAAATAGACGGCATAACGGTCAATCGTTCCCGTTGCCGAATCCCTGCGCGGCGTGTAAATAACGGAGGCAACGTTAACCGGACGCCCCATGTCAATCTCCAGCGCCTGCGGGGGAGCCAGCTCTCCCTGGGCGGCATGCGTATGCCAGAGGGTGGAAGAATCTCCGTCAATGGCCAGTTCCGGAGCGGCGGCGCTTCTTTCCCCGGACACCACTTTCCAGTCCCGCGTGGGAACAGGAATGAGCTGAGTGGTCACGGAAGATTTTCTGCCGCGATATTCGGCCGCCGCTTTTACCGTCCCCCCGGCAGGGAGAAGGAAAGGATTCCTGTACACGGCGGACTGCGGACCAGGCTCCGTTCCATCCGTGGTGTACCTAATCACCACGTTCTCCGCGGAAGCCAGGGTCACCCGTCCATTGCGGTCATAACTCACCGCCGGAGCATTCAGGATGACGGGATACTTCCACAAAGAAACCTCGCACAGGGCCGGAACGGCCCTGGATTGTTCCAGCACCACGCGCACTCCATCCGCCGTCACGGGCCTTCCTTTCAGAAGAACTCTGGCCCCTATGCTGACTCCCTCCGTCCACCTGCTCCACTGGCCGTTCTCACGCACCTCCACACGGAATTTGCGCACTCTCTGCCCCAGTTGGATGGGCTCTGCCAGCCGGATGACGTCAAACGCCGCGGGCTTCGGCAATTTCAATACCACGCAGGGATGCTTATCTTCCGGAGCGGCCACCCAGTACGTCGTCCGTTTCCGGTCCAGAACCTGTTCCGCACCGTGCCCTTTCCAGGAAGAGGAGGACTCAACCTGTGCCCCGGAGGCGAAGTTGCGGGAATACAATTCATCCAGCAACACACGGAAGCCCGCCAGAGACTTTTTATCCTCTTCATGAATGCGGCCGCGGCGGTCCGGCGGCACGTTTAAATTCAGGTTGGCCCCTCTGCCTACGCTGTCAAAATACAACTTCAACAGATTTTCCGGCGTCCGGACGCGGGAATTTTCATGCTCATGCCAGAACCAGCCCGGGCGGATGGAAACATCCACCTCCGCGGGAATCCAGTACTTGCCGTCCATGGTGCCTTCCGTGCCCAGCCGGCGCCGGGCGCGGGTTCCGTCCCGGCTTGCAGCGGAACAGGGGTGTATGTGGCCCAGCAGGGATAACCCGCATAGCCGCTTTCATTGCCTACCCAGCGGGCATCCGGCCCTACGTCGGAAAAGATGACGGCTCCGGGCTGCCGTTTCTTCAACTCTCCCCAAGTTGTCTTCCAGTCGTAATACGTGCTACGGTCGATAGAACGTTTTTCCCGCGCTCCTCCGTAATACCCGTCCCCTCCGTTCGCTCCGTCAAACCAAGCCAGGAAAATGGGACCGTATCCCGTCGCCAGCTCTTTCAACTGCCGACGGTACATCCGGATATAATCCGGCGTGCCGTAAGAGGCGGCATTGCGGTCCCACGGAGACAGATAAACACCGAACCTGACGCCATACTTTCCGCACGCGCGGGACACCTCCTTCACCACATCCCCCTTCCCCTGCTTCCACGGGGAGGCCGCCACGCTATGCCGGGTGGTTTTTGTAGGCCACAGGCAGAAACCGTCATGGTGCTTGCAGGTCAGCACCACCCCTTTGAACCCGGCGTCCGCCAGCGTCCTGACAAGGTCGTCTGCATTGAAATCGGAAGGATGAAACAGCTCCGGCTTTTCGTCTCCATAGCCCCACTCTTTTCCAGTAAAAGTATTAATTGTAAAATGGATAAAGGCGTACATCTCCATGTCATGCCATTCAAGCTGCGCCGCGGAAGGAACAGGCGTCAACGGCGTTAAAACATCCTCTGGCCCGGCCTCTGCAAAACAGGTCGCGCACAGAGCTCCTCCCAATACGGCCGCCGTAATCAACTAGTTTAAATTCATTACCAACAATCACTATCGTTTTAACTCATCGTACGTTCTTGACGGTCTTATTCTTTCCGATCAAGTCATGCAGGCCTTTTAGTCTCTCTTCCTCTCCGCGGCATTGATAAACTTCCTTTCCATTCCGAACTCACCGCCATGCCATACATCGGATGCCACCTCTCCTCCGCAAAAGGCTATGAAGCCATGGGCCGGGTTGCCCTCTCCATCGGCGCCAATACTTTTCAGTTCTTCACCCGCAATCCGCGTGGGAGCAAAGCCAAAACTATTGACGAACAGGATATTGCCCGTTTTCTGGAATTAGCGCGGAACAACGGGTTCGGCACGCTGCTGGCACACGCCCCCTACACGCTGAACCCCTGTTCCGCAGACCCCGGCGTCGCCCGTTTTGCGGCCCAGGTGCTGAAAGAGGATCTGGAACTCATGGAACATCTGCCGGGAAATCTTTATAACTTCCATCCCGGCTGCCACGTAGGGCAGGGAGCGGAAAAAGGCATTGAACTGGTGGCGAACCAGTTAAACGGCGTGCTTTCACCGGAACAAAAAACCATTGTTTTGCTGGAAACCATGTCCGGCAAGGGAAGCGAAGTCGGCCAGACCTTTGAAGAACTGGCCGCCATCATGGAGCGGGTGGACCTGAAGGACAAACTTGGCGTATGCCTGGATACCTGCCATGTTTATTCCGCCGGATATGATATCGTCAACAGGCTGGATTCCGTACTGGAACATTTTGATGCCGTGCTGGGCCTGGAATGCCTGCGCGCCATCCACCTGAATGACAGCATGACGCCCTTCTCCTCCTTCAAGGACCGCCATGAAACCATCGGCAAGGGTTCCCTGGGAGAACAGGCCTTCATCAACATCATCAACCATCCCGTTCTGCGGGAATTGCCCTTCTTCCTGGAAACGCCCAGGGACGACGCCGGACACGGCGAAGAAATAACGTGGCTGAAGGAACATTACCGCAACTGAACCGCCGCCAAGGGGCACCCATACTGATTGAACTCCGGTCTTTCTCCCGGAGAAAAAGCTTGCATCCGCTTCGGATACAGGATACACAAGCCTCATAAGTTAGTTTGAGCTAATTTCAATATCTGGTTTCCAAGGAAGAACCCATCCGATTTTTATGAAAGAAATGCGCATCGCGAAAATAACAGGGCGTGAAATTCTGGATTCACGCGGCAACCCCACCATTGAGGCGGACGTTTATCTGGAAGGAGGCGCCGTAGGCACGGCGGGCGTCCCCAGCGGAGCTTCCACCGGGGAACACGAAGCCTGGGAACTCAGGGACGGCGACGCAACCCGCTACCAGGGCAAGGGAGTCACCAAGGCCGTAGACAACATCCGCAACATCATTGCTCCGGCCCTGATCGGTCTGGAAGCCACGGAGCAAACCACGGCGGATGCCCTCATGAACTCCCTGGACGGCACGTTCAACAAAGCCAAACTGGGGGCCAACGCCATTCTGGGCGTTTCCCTGGCGCTTGCCAAGGCTGCGGCGGCCCAGCTGCACCAGCCCCTGTACCGCTACCTGGGCGGCCCGAACGCCAAGGTTCTGCCCGTCCCCATGATGAACATCATCAACGGCGGCGCCCACTCCGACGCGCCCATTGACTTCCAGGAATTCATGATCGTCCCGTCCGGCGCTCCCACCTTCCGGGAAGCCCTGCGTTATGGCGCGGAAGTTTTCCATGCGCTGAAATCCGTTCTTCATGACCGCGGCCTTTCCACCGCCGTGGGCGACGAAGGCGGCTTCGCCCCCAGGCTGAACTCTGCGGAAGACGCCCTGGATTGCATCGCCCAGGCGGTAGACAAGGCCGGTTACCGGTTCGGGGAGGACATTTCCATTGCCCTGGACGTGGCTTCCTCCGAATTTTATGAACCGGAATCCGGGCTGTATGTTTTCAAGAAATCCGACGGCAGCCGCAGAACCGCCGCAGAGCTGACGGACTACTATGTGGAACTGAAGAAAAAATATCCCATCGTCTCCATCGAAGACGGCTGTGCGGAAAACGACTGGGACGGATGGAAAACCCTGACGGAAAAACTTGGCAAAAGCACTCAGCTTGTCGGAGACGATCTCTTTGTCACCAACGTGGAATTCCTCAGAAAAGGCATTCATCTGGGCGTGGGCAACTCCATCCTGGTGAAGGTCAATCAAATCGGCTCGCTGACGGAAACGCTGGACGCCGTGGAACTGGCTATGGGCAACCGCTATACCGCCGTTATTTCCCACCGTTCCGGAGAAACGGAGGACGCCACCATCGCGGACATTGCCGTAGGAACCAACGCCGGACAAATCAAAACCGGCTCTTTGAGCCGTTCCGACCGTATGGCCAAATACAACCGCCTTCTCCGGATTGAAGAAGAACTGGGAGAATCCGCCCGCTACGGCAACGGATTTGGCCTGTTCTGACCTTTTTGCTGGAACTGGTATCAAGCAACGCCAACCCCCGGCCGCCGCTAGGCGGTGCGGGGCTTTTTCATTCTCCGGAGGAAACTGCATCCTTTTCTTTGGAACAAAATATGCCATGCTGACCCTTCGGAGTCCTCCCCTGCCGATAAGTTTCCCGTTCCGCGCCATGTCTGCCCGCTTCTTCCTGTCCGCACGCCTTCCGCTATGCGCGGGACTGTTGTATCTGGCGTTGCCCCTCCTCCTTTTTCTGCAGGGATGGGTGCATCCGGCCTTTTCCGCGCCGCTTTGCGCCGCACTGGCATGCGGGCTGTACGTCTGCGCCCGGCATCTTCCGGCACAAAGGCTTCCGTTAAGCGGGCGCAGATTGGCCGCGCTGGGTCTCCTCTCCTTCTTCTGCCTGATGCTGGTGCTGTTGTGCGGATTCACGGGCCACTGCCAGCAACATGCGGATTTTATCATCCGCAATGCCGTTTATGAACGCCTTGCAGCAAATTCCTGGCCCCTCGTCACGGAGGACGGACATCATTTCATCTACTACCTGGGCCATTGGCTGCCTCCGGCTCTGGCGGCTTCTTTCTGCCCGGCATCATGGGCTCCCTGGCTACTGGCCCTGTGGACCTTTCTTGGGCTGGAACTGGCGCTGCTGGCGGCAACCGTCCGCTGGGGAATCCGGAAGACGGCCCGCTGGGCACTGATACTCCTCTGCCTCGGCTCTCCGGCAGCGGTGCCGGACTGCCTGGGAATTCCCCTCTCCTCCCTGTTTGCGGAATACCATGCCCAGATGGTCCTGTTCATCGGCATGCCCGTCCAACTCTTCAACACATTCAATCACGCCGTTCCGGCGCTATTGTGCGCCGTATTCGTCCTGACGCGCTCCCTGCCTCCCTCCGGGTATTATCTCGCGGGAACTCTTCTGCTGCCGTCCTCCCCGCTGGGCGCCCTTCTGCTCCTTCCGTATATGGCGTATGAAACCCTGTTCCGCCTCCCGGCGGCACGGAAACCGCTTTCCCGTCTCCGTTCCCTTCTGGGCCAGCCGGTTTTCTGGCTCGCGGCCCTGTGCACGGCCGTCATGGCCGTCTTTTATTCCCATTTGGACGGAGGAGGGCAATTCTCCTGCCTGTTTGATGCAAAATATGCGGAAATCTACCATTACGGGCAACAGCGGCTTCTGCTCCATCCCGATTCCGTCAAATACGCCAGCTTCCTGCTGGCCCTGGCCCTGGGGATACTGCTGCCGGGGGCGCTCCTCTTCCCAAAATGCCGGAAAAACCCGTTGTACTACATCACGCTGGGCATGATGGCAGGCAGCCTCTTTTTCCGCACGGGCATCATGAACAATGAACTTCTCTTTAAAGCTCCGGCCGTCCTCTATCCCTTCCTTTCCCTGCTCTTTCTCCGGGCCCTCCGCCGGGGAGACGTGAAATACCGGGCCCTCCTGATTCTTTATCTCGTTTTTTCCGCCCTCCCGAACCTGCAATGCATCATGGAAAAAGCGGAAACATTCTCCACCCGGGCGAGCATCATGCGGAAACATTGGCAAACGGCCGGCGGCACGCCTGACTGCCCGGGCACCCTCATCCGCCGCCAGTTCATGAAAAAGGACGGCCATCCCCTTCCCTCCTGGCTATTCAAAACCGGAATAAAACCACAATCACGGCAACAATAATCAATCCAGGCTGATGCCGAATATATCCGAAAGGGAACCGGCATCCACATCCAGTGCGTCTTCTCCTCCGGGAACGGGTTCCGGAGCTTTCGGAATCAAAACGGAGGAATCCATTCCGCGCAGGGTGAACAACAACTCCGGCTGCTTATCCAGCATCACGCCGAAAGCGTACAGGATTGCGGCCGCATGCTTGCACAAATCCGCCCAATCCGGACAGGAACAGGAAAAACGCCACTCTTCCGGCGCGGGAAACAGGCCGCCTTCCGGAGCGCACAGGATTTCCAGCAGCTCGGGAGACAAATTCCCTTTCAGCAGATCAATCCAGGAACCAATCTGCCCGGCGCATCGTGCGCGCAGCCGGGCAAGCACCTCTTCATCCGGGGGGGAGGCCTGGATGCAAACCTCATACAAATGTTCACCCATCACCAGAGCATCGATGCGGCCGGGAACCGTTTTAAGGTCCAGAACACAGCCATAGCGCAGGTAGGTCCGGCCGGGGGCCAGCCGCATCCCGTACACCTCGCACGCGGACAGGCTCTTCATCCATTCCTTCCCCCAGAACCTTTTCGCCAGGGTACGCCCGGAAACCGTTACGGGGCGCAGTTCCATCCCCTCCGCAGCCAGTTTCGCCGCCTTTTCCTCCGCGCGTTTTCGCAAATCTTCCCGTTTCAGAGGCATTTCGTCATCCATACGCACGGCATCGTAATAACATATCCGCCCCCATCCGCCACAGGGAAAAGACAGCCATGCTCCGTTTCTCTCTTTTCCGGCTCCACTCCGGTTTTCCAGGCATGCGGATTTTTCCCAGTTCCGCGGAATCTGCCTCCATTACCCATTTCAGGCTTTCAAAACGGAAGCTCCTGGGGCACAACATGTGGGTCATGTGGAAAGGCAGATTTTCTAAACCCACCGCTGATCTGGTTCAACGCTACGGCGAATCCGTCTCCTACGACTGGAGGCTTTTCCGCCAGGACATTGCCGGATCCATCGCCCATGCGCGGGCCCAGCTCAAGGCTGGCCTGCTTTCGCAGGAAGAATTCAACGCCATTGAATCCGGCCTGAAAGACATCCTGAAAGACATTGAAGCAGGCAACTTCTCGTGGAGCCGGGAACTGGAGGACGTGCACATGAACATTGAAAGCGAACTCACCCGGCGCATCGGCGCTCCGGGCGCCAAGCTGCATACCGCACGCTCCCGCAATGACCAGGTAGCTACGGACACGCGGCTTTACTGCCGGGCGGAAATCGATGAAATTCTGGGAAAAGTGCGCCATCTGCAGCGCGCGCTGGTCATGAAGGCGAAGGAATACGCAGATGCCATGATGCCGGGCTATACTCACCTGCAGCGCGCCCAGCCCGTCACCATGGGCCATCACCTGCTGGCTTACGTGGAAATGCTGGACCGGGATGCGGACCGCCTCAAGGACTGCCGCAGGCGCCTGAACGTCTCCCCGCTCGGTTCCGGAGCCATCGCCGGTTCCACCATCTGCCTGGACCGCCACGGAATTGCCGTGGAACTGGGTTTTGACGCAGTTACAGAAAACTCCATGGATGCAATTGCCGACCGGGATTACATCATGGAAATACTTTTTGACCTGGCCGTAGTCGGAGCCCATCTCTCCCGCATGAGCGAGGACGTCATCCTGTGGTGCACGGCGGAATTCGGCTTCGCTTCCCTGTCCGACGCCCATACGACAGGTTCATCCCTGATGCCCCAGAAAAAAAATCCGGATGTCGCGGAACTCACCCGCGGAAAAACGGGGCGGCTGTACGGTAACCTCACCGCCGTCATGGTGGCCGTCAAAGGGCTTCCCCTGACTTACAACCGCGACCTCCAGGAAGACAAGGAACCCCTGTTCGATTCCATTGATACGGTTAAACTGGCCTTGGACGTCAATGCGGAAATGATAGCCGCCATGACGGTGAACACGGCCAGGGCCAGGGAAGCGGCGTCCGATCCCATGCTGCTGGCCACGGACCTGGCGGATTATCTGGTGCGCCGCGGGGTCCCCTTCCGGAAGGCCCATGAGCTGGTCGGGAAGGCAGTCGCCATGAGCATCTCCACGGGTACGCCGCTCAACAAGCTGAGCGATGAACAATTCGCCTCCATTTCAAATGCATATGGAACAGACGCGCGCGACGTATTTGAATTGACAAAAGCCTTCGCCCAGCGTACCAACCCGGGGGCTCCCAATTCCGACAACACCCGCCGCCGCATCGCCTACTGGGAAGGCATCCTTTCCAAGTAACGCCGCCTGCGGAGGCGGACGGGAACGAAGAGAGCCTGCCGTCCGTCTCCGCGGGGCGCCTCCGGGTGCAGGAAGGGGACGCTTCAACCCCGCCGGCGGCGGCCACAACCGCAGCCGGCCAACCATCCCGGCAGCCATGTTCAAACCTGCTCTTCTCTCCTCTCTCAAAACTTATACCAAACAAACCTTTCTGGCGGACCTTTTTGCGGGACTGACCGTCGGTGTAGTAGCCATTCCGCTGGCCATGGCCTTTGCCATCGCATGCGGACTCTCCCCAACCCAGGGCCTCATCACCGCCATTGTGGCCGGGTTCCTCATCTCCCTGTTCAGCGGAAGCAAATATCAAATAGGCGGCCCCACCGGAGCCTTCGTGATCATCATCATGGGCGTCCTGGAGCAATACCACGCATCCGGCCTGCTGGTCTGCACATTGATGGCGGGCCTCTTCCTCATCATCTTTGGGTTCTGCCGCATGGGGGCGCTCATCCGCTTTATTCCATTCCCTGTCACCACAGGGTTCACCTCCGGCATCGCCGTGGTAATCTTTTCCACGCAAATTAAAGACATCTTCGGCCTCACCATCACGGAAAAAATTCCCGGAGAGTTCATTGAAAAATGGGCGTGTTACTTCCATTACTTCCACACCATCAACTGGGCGGCGCTGGGGCTGGCCGCCGGCACCGTAATCATTACCCTGCTGAGCCGCCGCTTCTGGCCCAGAATACCGGCCATGCTGGTGGGCATGCTGGGCATGACGGCCGTTTCCGTGGCGTTTTCGTTGCCTGTGACAACCATCGGGCAAGCCTTCGGCAGCCTCCCGAATACGCTCCCCCTGCCCTCCCTGCCCAGCATTGACTGGAGCACCCTGGGGGCGCTGACGGCCCCTGCTTTCACCATCGCGCTGCTGGCGGCGATCGAATCCCTGTTAAGCGCCTCCGTAGCGGACGGCATGACCGGAGGGCGCCACAAGCCCAACATGGAGCTGATTGCACAAGGTATCGGCAACATCGGATCCGCCCTGTTTGGCGGCATTCCGGCCACCGGAGCCATTGCCCGCACCGCCACTAACATCAAGGCTGGAGCTAAAAGCCCGGTTTCCGGTATGATTCACGCCCTGACCCTGCTGGCCATTCTGATGGCCTTTGCCCACTATGCCCAGCAGATTCCCCTGGCTGTCCTGGCGGGCATTCTGACGGTAGTGTGCTACAACATGAGTGAAATACACACGTTCAGCCGTCTACTGAAAGGGCCCAGGCAGGATGCGGCGGTGCTGGTAATCACCTTCCTGCTGACCGTGTTTGTGGACCTCGTTGTAGCCGTGGAAGTAGGCGTGGTGCTGGCCGCCCTGCTCTTCATGGGCCGCATGGCCCAAATCAGCGATGTTTCCGCCATCAAAAACGAACTGCTGGAAAATGATGAGGAAGATGATGGAAACCGCTCTGCCGCCAAGCTGGACATCCCGGAAGGCGTGGAAGTTTTCGACGTGAAAGGTCCCTTCTTCTTCGGTGCCGTGGAGCAATTCAAGGACCAGGTTCTGGAAACGCTGGAACATGATACCAAGGTGGTTATCCTGCGCATGCGCCTGGTTCCCGCGCTGGACGCCACCGGCCTGAACGTCCTTTCCGACTTCTGCCACCAGTGCCGGGAACACGGTTCCACTCTGCTGGTTTGCGGCGTGCAGCCCCAGCCTCTGGACGTCATCCGCCACGCGCCCTTTTACCGGGAGCTGAAACGCTACAATATCTGCGAGAATATTGACGCCGCCCTGAACCGGGCCCGCAAAATCATCAACGGCCCTGCGCCCAAACACCTGTAACAGCGGCCGTTCCCCCGTGCGGTCAGGGAGCAAGACCTCACTCTGCCTTATTCACGGCCTTCCGGTACGGGTGAGGCTGCTCCTGCTGCAAACAGCCAGAAATAACAACCTCGGGGAAAATGAGGGAAGGCCCCTTGCATTCCCTCATCCGGCTCATCTCCGGGAATCAGGCGGCACAATACGGCCTGTTAACTCTTATTGGGCCTTCCGGCAAAACAGGATGCCCGAGCATGGATCAACGGGCCCCGCAAGCCCGTTCCCGGTAAAGTGAAATAGCCTCGCATGCTCACGAAAAGCAGAAACGCGCTGCACTCCGAACCGGCTCCGTCAGCCGGGAAAGCGGAACCTGTTGAATTGCGCAGCTAAATACTCCAATACGGCACGGATAAGTTCCGTTAACAATCCGCCGCCTGCTCCTCATAGCGGGAAAGAAGGAAGTCCAGGTCTTCCAGCAGAGACTGGCAGGAACGGTCCCAGCGCTTCCTTCCCCGGAGAGCCATCACGCATTCCTTCCTGCCTGTGAAGCAATACCTGGTAATGCCATGCCCCCGCAATTCCTCCACTTGCTTTTTCAGCTCGCAGGCAAAAAACAGCCAGAACGGCACGCTGCGGGCAATCTCCGCGACGCAGACCGTCATGGGCGGCATCTCCTCCCTAAGCTCCCTTGCAAGGTGTTCCAGGCCCACTTCTGTGAGCATGCGGCGCAGACGCGCATACAGCTCGGACACCTTCATGACGGACAAATCGCACTCATGCTCCAGATAATAACGCACGGAAGCCAGCAGGTCTTCCTTGAACGGAAGGGTTGTTCCGGCACGCCGGGCAGCGTGCTCCAAAGCATCCGCCAGCCATTGTTCCCCGTACTCGGTAATCAGGCAATCACCAAGCTTGAGCAACGGTCTGTTGTTTCGGAAGCCGATCATGGAACAGGAAATTTAAAGAATGGGAAGCTTGCGCTGCAGGGGATCAATAAGCGTCTGGTGGCGCATCTGCGTAATCTCCTGGATAAACTCCTCCACATTGGAAAACTGGCGGTACACGGACACATAGCGGATATAAGCCACGGGATCTATGGCATACAATTTTTCAATCACCTTCTTGCCAATCTCGCTGGAAGGGACTTCGCGCAAATGGTCGCGGTGCAATTCGGAAATGATCTCTTCCACGGCGCGGTCCAGGCGATCCATGCTGACGGGCCTTTTTTCACACGCCTTTACCAGGCCGCGTAAAATCTTTTCACGATTCAGGGCTTCTCTCAGATTATCCCTTTTGACTACGCGCAACTCCGTGCGTTCAATCTGCTCATAGGTCGTATAACGGTAATCGCACCTCAAACACACGCGGCGGCGGCGAATGGTCGTCCCGTCTTTGGACATACGGGAGTCGATGACCTTATCTTCCAAATGACCGCACTGAACGCATCTCATGGCGCGACCATACTACTACATAACGCATCCATAAAGTAAAAAGTACGCCAAATATAGTACAGTAGACTTGATGATCAATGCTTCCCAAGCAGAACTTCCTGTGAATAAACCGGGGTGAAAATGCCGCAGGTCATGCCCCTGTTCGGTTTCCAGACCGCTCCGCTCCTGTGAATAAGAAAAAAGCCCATGGCCCTTCCGGGAGGAAAAAACGTATTTTTTTAACCTCCTCCCTCCACTAAAAAATACGGCAAGCATTCCGGACCGTACCAGGTCTATTGATTACGGATTCACCATGCCGCCTTGATTAACGACACTGCCCGCAACAGGTCTGGAGCCATTCAGATTCAGCACAGCGCCTTGCTTGACGAAGACTTTGCCCAAATTCACGGCCTTCCCCTCCATACCCTTCAAAGTCATCTCCACCTTTCCGGACAACGTCCAGGAACATTTCAGGGCAGAGGGCAGCACCTGTTCCAATACGACGCGGGCTGCTTCCGCCGTTTCTCCGCCGCCTTCCGCTTGGGTTACATGCACCTCCGCCTGGCCGGACAAACGGACAGGCATGGCTTTTTCCTGAACCGGCGAGGGCTTAATCTCCACGGCAGAACCACCCGGAATATTCCAGGACTGCCGGCCCGCCAGCTGTACATTCGTCCTCAACTGCAAATTTTTCCCCTCCGCCAGGCGAATACCTCCCGGCCCGATTACCAAACGGTCTCCGGAACTTCCCTTGCTCCGGACGATAACAGTCTTGACGGCCGGATCCTCCACACGGATACCAAACAACTTCACCCCCCCTGACACCAGGCTGGGTTTTACGGAAGAAGCTACATTCCACACGCATACGTTCTTCCCCGGCATTTTCCGGTTCATCCACGCGTCCGGAGAACCCAGGGGAAGATCGTAACGACCGCTTCGCACGGAGCCGGTATCCTTCCCGGCCAGCCGGGCGGCTTCATAAGCAAAACGGGCTCCTATGCTGATCTGAGACTGGCCGCTGTAATGCACTCCCATTTGATCTCCTGCGGTCAGTTTGGGAAGATCTCGGGTAGGGGCATAGCCCAGGGATGGACGGGATTCCGCCAGATCCTTCATCACCTGGCGGGTTGTCTTTCCCTGAACTTCCGTATCGCGTCCTTCCAGGCCGCCGGTAAGGTTACCCGTTTCCGGATCAGATTCATTCTTTCCGGCCCAATTGGCATTTTCTCCAAGGACGGCTTTCTGCACAGCCAGTGCGGACGTATCCCCGTACGGTTTCAGATCTGCCGCCAGATTGCCCAGAAGTTCCAGAAAGCGGGAAGCGCTCTCCGGAACGGAAGTTCCGGCATTGCTTTCCCCCTGCAAATATAAAAGCCCGGCAAACTCCACTTTGGAATACTTGGACCTGTCCACACCCGCACAGGCATTCTTGACGGCCTGCACCAGCGTCCTGTAAGCCTGGCCGTTTTTCCGCCAATGGGAATTGTCGCCGCCGTCCCGGGAAGCTTTCACGACCGCAACGTCCGCATCCTTGAACCATCCATTCTTCTCCAGAGTAAAGGCAAACCCGTATTCCGGCCCCATGCATAAATTGCCGTTATAACGCGGCATAGCAGGCCTTACCTGCTCCCAGGATGTGGAAGCGCCGGGAAACACGCCTTCCCTTTGCCCAAAATTTTCATGCCAGTACAGAGTCTCCTTCGGTTCATACTTTTTTAACAGCTCCGGAGAAGCAGGGCTGCCCTTCACCGCCCCCAGAGAATTGGATTGGCCCGTCAGCAAAAAAATCTTCAATTCTTTTGCAGAACACACGGAAAAAAAGCACAGGAAAAATAAAAAGGATAGAAAACGAATCATTTGAATTGCATTTGCCTAGGGACGACTATAGCTGCCGGAATTTTCTTTTTCAACCGTCAACTATTACCCATAGGAACATGAACAGGGAGATGTAGGAAAAGACCAGCAGTCTTAAAACCCCATTCAAAATTTTCCGAGAAATAATCAGGAAAAATAAAAACCGGAAGAATTATTTTCTCCCGGATTTCTTCAAACAATTTTCTGAATAATAATGACGCAGAGGCGCATGGGCAGTTTCTTTGCTTCCCTTTCCCGCCTCTATCAGGCTTCCTGCCTTCTGCGCCTCCGCATGACCAGCCCCGCCAAACCCAGCAGGCTCCGGGAAGCCGTCGCCGGTTCCGGAACCAAATACGCAGACATGGCAGCCTCATGAAGTATAGCAACCATTTTTTCCCTACGGACAACTCCTTAACTAAAAGAATGTAGGGGGAGAAGAACAGGCCCCGCGAGTCAAGTGACTGGCGGGGCCTGATGGAAAAAAATCCCGGCGGCGACCTACTCTTGCGGGACCTATCGTCCGACTACCATTGGCGCGGCAGCGTTTCACTTCCGGGTTCGGAACGGGACCGGGTGGGACCACTGCGCTCTGGCCACCGGGCTTCAGGGGGAAGAGGTGATTTTTTCTTCATCCTGCCTGCCCGGGAGCCCTGCTTTTTTGGGGGCTTCTGAGTGAGGGATTTTTTTCAGGGTATGTGTGTGGCGGCTAAGAAGATTTCCGTCCTTTGTGTGGGGAGGGATTCAGCGTAAACTGACATCTGCGTGGCTGGTGGTTGAGATCATGCATTGACAGAATGAGACAAGAGCAAGTTGTCATTCACGACGGGGAGTGATGTAATATGATGAAGTCAATTGGTAATTAGTATCGCTCGGCTCAATACATTGCTGCACTTACACCTGCGACCTATCAACGTGGTGGTCTTCCACGAACCTGTAGGGAAAACTCATCTTGGGAAGGGCTTGGCGCTTAGATGCTTTCAGCGCTTATCCCGTCCGCACTTAGCTACTCGGCCATGCACTTGACAGTACAACCGATGCACCAGTGGTGCGTCAGACCCGGTCCTCTCGTACTAAGGTCTGAACCCCTCAATTTTCCAACGCCCACAGAGGATAGAGGACCGAACTGTCTCGCGACGTTCTGAACCCAGCTCGCGTGCCGCTTTAACCGGCGAACAGCCGGACCCTTGGGACCTTCTCCAGCCCCAGGATGCGACGAGCCGACATCGAGGTGCCAAACCACGCCGTCGATATGAACTCTTGGGCGTGATCAGCCTGTTATCCCTAAGGTACCTTTTATCCGTTGAGCGACGGCAATTCCACTTTCTACCGCCGGATCACTTGGGCCTGCTTTCGCATCTGCTCGACTTGTTGGTCTCACAGTTAGGCGGGCTTATGCCCATGCACTCGACACCCGGTTGCCAACCGGGCTGAGCCCACCTTCGCGCTCCTCCGTTACTCTTTGGGAGGATACCGCCCCAGTAAAACTGACCGGCTGACACGGTCCTCTGGCCGGATTCACGGCTCAGGGTTAGATCCTCCAGTTTCAAAGGGTGGTGTCTCATTGATGACTCGGACGCCCCCTAAAGGGCGTCTTCAGCGTCTCCCACTTACTCTGAGCATTAAAACCGAAGAAACAATGACAGCTTACAGTTAAGGTCTATAGGGTCTTTCCGTCCTTCTGCGGGTAGGCGGCATCTTCACCGCCACTACAATTTCACTGAGCGCCTGGTTGAGACAGTGCCCAACTCGTTTCACGATTCGTGCAGGTCGGAACTTACCCGACAAGGAATTTCGCTACCTTAGGACCGTTATAGTTACGGCCGACATTCACCGGGACTTGGGTTTAGAGCTTCGCCTTGCGGCTAACCCCTTGCCTTAATCTTTCGGCATTGGTCACGTGTCACACCCTATACTTCGACTTGCGTCTTTGCAGAGTGCTGTGTTTTTGATAAACAGTCGGTTGGGCCATTTCTCTGCGGCCTGCATCGCTGCAGGCACCCCTTCTTCCGAAGTTACGGGGCTAATTTGCCGAGTTCCTTAACCAGGTTTCACTCTTACGCCTTGGTATATTCTACCCACCCACCTGTGTCGGTTTGCGGTACGGGTCGCTTAGCATACGCTGGGGCTTTTCTTGGCACTCGATCCAATGATGCGCTGAGTCCGTGGACTCAACTCGGAATTCAATAACCTAGTCATCTTTTCTCATGCGTCCCCCCAGTTTAAGGGTTGCGAGCTCAGGATTATTAACCTGATGTCCATCGCCTACGCCTCTCGGCCTCGGCTTAGGTCCCGGCTAACCCAGGGACGAAACACGTTGCCCTGGAAACCTCGGGTTTACGGCGGCCGGGGATTTCACCCGGCTTAACGTTACTCATGTCTGCATACTCACTTGCATGTGCTCCAGGGTCAGTCGCCATCGCCCTTCGACGCGCATGCAACGCTCTTCTACCACTCTGCCTTGCGGCAAAGTCCAGAGCTTCGGTATAACGCTTGATCGCCAATCATTTTCGGCGCAGGATCACTCGATGAGTAAGCTATTACGCATTTTTTAAATGGTGGCTGCTTCTAAGCCAACATCCTCACTGTCTGTGTAATCCCACATCCTTTCCACTGAGCGTTATTTAGGCACCTTAGCTGCTGGTCTGGGTTGTTTCCCTCTCGACAATGAAGCTTATCCCCCACTGTCTCACTGCCACGTTCCATTGCACGGTATTCGGAGTTTGATAAGGTTTGGTAAGCGGGTGTGCCCCCTAGCCTTGTCAGTGCTCTACCCCCGCGCATCAGCACGTGACGCTGCACCTAAATGCATTTCGAAGAGAACCAGCTATCACGGGGTTTGATTAGCCTTTCACTCCTACCCTCAGCTCATCAGAGAACTTTTCAACGTTCACCTGTTCGGTCCTCCACATGGTTTTACCCATGCTTCAACCTGGCCAAGGGTAGGTCACCTCCGCTTCGGGTCCAGTACCTGCGACTTATTGCGCCCTGTTCGGACTTGCTTTCGCTGCGACTCCGGGCCGGAAGCCCTTAGTCTTGCCACAAACACTGACTCGCAGACTCATTAAACAAAAGGCACGCCATCGCAGATTGCTCTGCTCTGACACTTTGTAGACATACGGTTTCAGGTTCTATTTCACTCCGCTCACAGCGGTTCTTTTCACCTTTCCCTCGCGGTACTTGTTCACTATCGGTCGCCAACTAGTATTTAGCCTTGCGCGGTGGTCCGCGCGGGTTCATACATCGTTCCACGTGTGATGTATTACTCAGGATACCACTAATTCCCACTCTGGATTTCGTCTACAGGGCTTTCACCTTCTCCGGCCAGCCTTTCCAGGCTGTTCTACTATCCAGTATGGTCGAATATGACGTGGTCCTACAACCCCGAAGGAATACCTTCGGTTTGGGCTCCATCCGCTTTCGCTCGCCACTACTTACGGAATCGATTTCTCTTTCTTTTCCTCCGCTTACTGAGATGTTTCACTTCAGCGGGTTTCGCGTTTCATACCCTATGTATTCAGGTATGAACGATCGAGTATTGCCTCGATCAGGTTACCCCATTCGGATATCCCCGGATCATCGCTTGCTTGCAGCTTCCCGAGGCTTTTCGCAGCTTGCCGCGTCCTTCTTCGCCTGTTGGCACCAAGGCATTCACCGTACGCCCTTACTTACTTCATCATATTGCAAAAGCTGTTACCACTTCCACAATACCACAAAGCCCTTTCGTGACTTACTGTATTGTCTCATTGCTTGGTATGCATGTTTATCTTGTGTTTTGTAGTTGTTGTTCAACTACCCACTTTGTTGGAAAGCGATTGCTTCTCAGCAATCGTTTTCTTTGCCACGCAGATGTCAATTTTCGCTTTCCCTCAATAATCGATTTTGCTGGTGGGCCTGACAGGACTTGAACCTGTGACCCCGCGCTTATCAAGCGCGTGCTCTAACCAACTGAGCTACAGGCCCGGCTTTGGGTCTCTTTCCCGAAACTGGTGGAGGCACGGGGACTCGAACCCCGGACATCCAGCTTGCAAAGCTGGCGCTCTACCAACTGAGCTATACCCCCAGTTGCGGTTCTCGGTGAAAAAAGGTCGTCACGCACGTCGTGCCAGGTTGCGCTCCAGGCGTCTGGCTGTTTACACATCTTTGGTTCGTTGCGGGCCCTCGCGGGTTCCGCTTTCTCTCCCCTCGGGAAGAGATCCGACCTGTGCACTTCCGTGCACTTGCTCCATAGAAAGGAGGTGATCCAGCCGCAGGTTCCCCTACGGCTACCTTGTTACGACTTCATCCCAGTTACCAGTCTCACCTTAGGACCCTGCCTCCTTGCGGTTGGCTTCAGATACTTCGGGTGCGACCGGCTTCCATGATGTGACGGGCGGTGTGTACAAGACCCGGGAACGTATTCACGGCGCCGTAGCTGATGCGCCATTACTAGCGATTCCGGCTTCGTGTAGGCGGGTTGCAGCCTACAGTCCGAACTGGGCCCAGTTTTTAGGATTTCCTCCGCCTCGCGGCTTCGGCCCCCTCTGTACTGGGCATTGTAGTACGTGTGCAGCCCTGGGCATAAGGGCCATACTGACCTGACGTCGTCCCCACCTTCCTCCCAGTTGATCTGGGCAGTCTCGCCAGAGTCCCCACCTTCACGTGCTGGTAACTGGCAACAGGGGTTGCGCTCGTTGCTGGACTTAACCAAACATCTCACGACACGAGCTGACGACGGCCATGCAGCACCTGTGTAACGCCTCCGAAGAGTCGCATGCTTTCACATGTTGTTCATTACATGTCAAGCCCAGGTAAGGTTCTTCGCGTTGCATCGAATTAAGCCACATACTCCACCGCTTGTGCGGGTCCCCGTCAATTTCTTTGAGTTTTAATCTTGCGACCGTACTCCCCAGGCGGCACGCTTAACGCGTTAGCTCCGGCACGCAGGGGGTCGATTCCCCGCACACCAAGCGTGCACCGTTTACTGCCAGGACTACAGGGGTATCTAATCCCTTTCGCTCCCCTGGCCTTCGTGCCTCAGCGTCAGTTAATGTCCAGGAACCCGCCTTCGCCACGAGTGTTCCTCTCGATATCTACGCATTTCACTGCTACACCGAGAATTCCGGTTCCCCCTCCATTACTCTAGTCTCGCAGTATCATGTGCCGTCCGCGGGTTGAGCCCGCGCCTTTCACACACGACTTACGAAACAGCCTACGCACGCTTTACGCCCAGTGATTCCGAACAACGCTTGAGACCTCTGTATTACCGCGGCTGCTGGCACAGAGTTAGCCGTCTCTTCCTCTTGTGGTACTATCTTTTTAATTTGCTCCCACATGACAGGGGTTTACAATCCGAAGACCTTCATTCCCCCACGCGGCGTCGCACCATCAGGGTTTCCCCCATTGTGAATGATTCTCGACTGCTGCCACCCGTAGGTGTCTGGACCGTGTCTCAGTTCCAGTGTGGCCGGACATCCTCTCAGACCGGCTACCCGTCATCGCCTTGGTGAGCCGTTACCTCACCAACTAACTAATAGGCCGCGAGCCCATCCCCAAGCGCATTGCTGCTTTAATCTTGCGATTCTATGCGGTATTAATCCCAGTTTCCCAGGGCTATCCCGCTCTCGGGGGCAGGTTACTCACGTGTTACTCACCCGTGCGCCACTAGAGAATTATTAGCAAGCTAGCAATTCTCTCGTTCGACTTGCATGTCTTATCCACGCCGCCAGCGTTCGTTCTGAGCCAGAATCAAACTCTCCATCAAATTAATTTTTGAAATTGCTGGACCAAATGGAATCTTGCGATTTCATTTGCGCCATGCTTCAGCCAGCTCTTCCTCCAAGTTGTGTCTCTTGAAGGCCTCTTCGCTCCGCCTTGCACGGCGCGCGTCACGACCTTTTTTCTTTCCCCTTGCTTCTACCAAACCGCCCCTCTCAGAGCCAGGTAGCTCCTTCGGGCTTTTCATCCCTCCGGCACCTCTCGGCGCCCTCGGAAAACCCTCGGCGGTTTTCGGTAGTCATTCCCTTGAAATCTTCTTATCGCCCCTGCTTCCAGGGGGCTCTCCGGGTGGCCGGCTCCAGCCGCTTCCGATACTCTTCCGAGTCCGTCCGCCGCCGGGCTTTTCATCCCGTCGCCGTGTTGGCGTGCCGAGAAATCTACCATCCCACACCTTTTTGTCAATTTTTTTCGAGATGTTTTTTGCGTCCGCTTATTCCCACCACCCCTCCAATACTCACATAACCTACATATCATGAACAGTATATGCTTTTGTCATACTGCATCTTTCCACCGCATCTTTTTTTGAACGTCCCTCTCTTCCCTACTCTTGTACCCCACCTTTCTTCGAGAAAAACTTATAACAGGTCTATATATTCCCTTTTCCATGAATACCGATTTTCTAATCGGCCGGAATTTTCAGAGAAAGAGAGCCTTCCAACAGAAAAAAGGCCCTTCCCCGCACCAATGAACATACCCTGTTCGGCAACCATCGACATGAACATTATTTCTTCGAATTTTGTCTAACAGGGCATGAAGAATCAGGAAATACACTTGCCAACGCCCAATCCCGAGCATCCTTATGGAGGAGGAAACGGACGTTACCGTTTTCCGGATATCAACGGCATGAATTTACTGGGAGACAATATTTCCCTGCCTCCCATCGTTCCAAAAAGTTTCCATATCATGCTGACTGTTTTTCACCCGGAAACTTTGTACGGAATGAAAAAGTGGCTTCCCTTCTGCGAGGACCTCCGCAAACAGTACAAACATACGCCAACCCCGGTGGAATATAGCATTTTGCTGGTTCTGCAGCCACCCCCAATTGAAGGTGATGTCCCCGCCTTTACACAGGCTCTGGGGGATTTTCCGGATTTTTACATGAAGACCAATTCCCTGATTTCCTATTATGACCAGTCTTTTGTACGCCGCAGACTTTCCCTTCACAAGAAGGCGGAAACAGCGATTGTCCTTCTGGACGGCAACGGCAATATCATCTGGAAGGATGACGGCGGGTTCACGGCCTCACGCGCGGAGCATTTGAAAGTTATCCTGGAAACTCTTTCTCCGCTGGCACCCAGGACAAGAACGCATTAAAAGGAGAATGCGTCTTCTTCGCCTCATCCGCACTTTCCGTTTGAGGTTCCCTCCGGAATATCCCATACTGGCCTCATGCCTACCATTTCTCTTGCTCTCGGTGAACGTTCCTACGACATCCACGTGGAAAACGGAGCACTGGACCGTACCGGAGAGTTTGCCTACCGCGCCGGTCTGGACGGCAAGATTGCGGTTATCACGGACAGCTGCGTCGCCCCACTTTATGCAGAGCGCGTAATGAAGTCCCTGGAGAGCGCGGGATTCATGCCCAGCCTGCACGTAGTGAATGCCGGGGAAGCTTCCAAAAATATGCTTCAGGCCCAGGAGCTGTGTTCCGAACTGGTCCGGGCCGGGCTTGACCGCACCGGATGCATCGCCGCTCTGGGCGGCGGCGTAGTAGGGGATCTGGCCGGCTTCATCGCTTCCATTTATTACCGGGGCATCCCCTTCATGCAAATTCCAACAACGGTGGTCGCCCAGGTGGACAGTTCCGTAGGGGGAAAGACTGCCGTCAATATTCCAGAAGGGAAAAATCTTGTAGGAGCCTTTCATCAGCCGTCCGTCGTGGTAATCGACCCTACCACGCTGGTGACTTTGGATCGACGTACGCTGGCGGAAGGTTTGGCGGAAGCCGTCAAGCACGCAGCTATCAAAGACGCTTCCATGCTTCATGAATTGAAAGGGCTGGGGCCGGAACTCTCCATCGGCTTCTCCCTGAATACTATTGCCAGGCTTCCTGACCTAATCTCCCGGAACGTGGCCATTAAGGCCCGCATTGTAGAAAATGATGAATTGGAAACTCTGGATATCCGGGCTCTGCTCAATTTCGGCCACACCATCGGCCACGGCATTGAAGCTGCCGTCCCTTACGGAACCATCCTTCACGGGGAAGCAGTGGCGCTCGGCATGCGCGCCGCCCTGTTTCTGAGTGAACGGAAAGCCGGTTTAAGTTCTTCCGATGCCAACAAGATCCTTCGCACGCTTCAGGCGCTGGAACTTCCCTTGGTTCTTCCGGACGGCATTGATACGGCAACTGTTCTTCAAAAAACGGCATCAGACAAAAAGTTCCGGGCCGGAACCATCCGCTTTGTTCTGCTTTCCAAAGCAGGGGAGGCAGGCATTTCTACGAAAATTACTCGGGAAGATATGGCGGAAGCCATTGAAGAATTGCGCCGCCCCCTGGATTGAGTTTACCACCCGTGGCCCTTTGTTCTCTAGCAAGAAAACTCCGGGAGTCGGGCTGTACAGATATTTTCCCCTTCTCTTCGCGCATTTTCCCATCAGGAAGAGGAAAGGATTTACCGGGGGACCTGATACCATATCAAACCGCCCTTCATTCCGGCAAAACGGAATGAAGAGGAACATTGTAGTAATTACCCAATTCCCGGCACGGGGAATTTATTTTTACGGCTCTTCCGCGGTAGGTTCAAATCCATCCACATCCAGAGGCACACTGCCCGTGTATTCCCCGGTATCGAAATGAATTCCTTTCAAAGCATCTTCCAGAGACGAAGAACCATAACACTCCCGGCTGGCCAGACGCATCAATTCATTTGCAATATTTACGGCTTCTTCATTGGGAATATCCCCGGGCAGGGAGGCAGCCAGCTCTTTCACCTCCGCCGCGTGGGCGTTTGCCGTAGCCTGATCCTGAATAAGCAGCAGAACGGCCAGAATTTTTTCTCCCGGAGTTTTAGGAACGGCCTGTTCGCTGGGAACCGAAACATCCCGGGGATGATCCTGCTTCTTGCCGCCGTCACAGGCAACAAACACTAACGCCGCCAAAAACGCCGTAAAAGGAATGAGATTTCGCTTCATCATGATGGTTGGTTGAAAAGCCGGAGGCCTCATTGAATTCATCATGAACACTGAGGATTCCGGAGTCAAATCAGTTTTTATCCTTAAAAACTGTTTTTCAGGCAACATATCTCTTTAACCTCTGCCTCTCGTTCTGAACGCAGGAAACAGCCCTTCCCATTTAATAGGCAAAATATAGGGAGTTCATTGACTCCCTCCGCAGAGCACCATTTCCGAGAATGACGGTTGCGCCTATTTTTTGTGTCACCATTTCAATACGACGTTTGATTTCACAGGACGTCACCGTATAATTCCCCTGAGATGGGTTACCCTATTTGGAACAGACGCCGTTTTTTGAAAACCGCCGCGGGAACGGCCGGGTTTCTGGCAGCCATGCCCTGTCTGAACGCCGCTGAGGTTTTTACGGACACAAAACCGCTCAAGGTGGGCCTGGTAGGCTGCGGAGGCCGCGGCCTGGGCGCCATGAAGAATGCGCTGGACGCCGATCCCGGAACCATGGTCTGGGCGCTGGCGGACGTGTTTCAGGAACGTATCGATTTCGGCGCCAAATTACTGGCGGAACAGTACGGCAACCGAGCCCAGCTGGACAGAAGCCGTCTGTTCAGCGGCCTGGACAGTTACAAGAGATTGCTGCAAACGGATATTGACGTGGTGCTGCTCTGCACTCCCCCCGCTTTCCGTCCGGAACATCTGGCGGCGGCCATTGACGCCAGCAAACATATTTATGCGGAAAAACCCGTAGCGGTGGACGTTCCCGGCGTGCTTTCCGTGCTGGAATCCGCACGGCTGGCAAAACTCAAAAATCTGGTGATTCTGGACGGCTTCTGCTGGCGCTACGACAAGGCGAATGAGGAAGCCCACCGCAAGCTTTCTTCCGGGCTGCTGGGCCGTGTCCTCTCCTTTGACGGGTTATATTACACCACTCCTCCCAAGTCTCCGCTGGCCCTGGACTCCCGACCTTCCTCCGATACGGACGTGGCATGGGCGCTACGCAACTGGACCGCATGGAACTGGCTGAGCGGAGGCCAGTTTGTGGAACAAATCGTCCATACGATTGACGGCATGGTCTGGTCCATGAACGAGCAGCTTCCTCTGGCGGCTTTCGGCTCCGGAGGACGCGCTCAGCGCCGGGATGACGGCGACGTATGGGATCATTACGACGTTTATTTTGAGTACGACCATAACGTAACGGCCCACATTTCATGCAGACAGTGGGTTGGCTGCCACGGGGAAATCGTGGACCGCACCATTTGCGAAAAAGGAATGCTGGTTACTCCCTACCGCCCCTACATCCAGGCGAATAACCGCTGGCGTTTCCGCGGGGAACGCGGCAATATGTACGCAGACACGCATGTGGCCTTTTACCGTTTCCTGCGCTCCGGCACCTGGACCCAGACACTGGAAAGCGCGGCCAATAAAACCCTGGTTGCCATCATGGGGCGTGAAGCGGCCCACACAGGCCAGCGCATTACCTGGGAACAGATTAAGAAGAGTACCGCACGGCTGGTGCCTGAAGACCTGACGATGGATACGCCCCTGCCGCCCGCCCGCATCCCGCGCCCGGGCAGAACGGCCTGACGGAGGTTCCAGCCCTTTCACTCTACGCTTCATGGCCAACATCTTTCCACCCAATACCAACAAGCGCTTTTACGGGATTGCCGCCCTGGTTGCGCTCGCTGCCGCATTCGTACTGGGAGGAATATATTATGTTAATTTCAGTATTCCGGAGTATGAACCCATGCAGCCCGTCCGCTTTTCCCACAAACTTCACGCCGGAGATCTTAAGATGAGCTGCACGGCTTGCCATAGCGCCGCACAGCGCTCATCCAGAGCCGGCATTCCGGATACGAAGTCCTGTCTGGGCTGCCACCAGCATATTCTTCCGGACAGTCCGCTCATCGCCCCTCTAAGGGAGGCGGCGGACCCGCAATACCCCGGTTACACAGGAGAACCGGTCCGCTGGGTGATGGTCAACCGCCTGTCCGGTCACGCCTATTTTAACCACATGGCCCACCTGAACCGGGGCATCGGCTGCACGTCCTGCCATGGAGACGTGGCGGGCATGGAACGCATCAGGGCTCCACGCGACGCCCGCATGCAATGGTGTCTGGAATGCCACCGCAATCCGGCTCCCCACCTGCGCCCGCTGGAGGAAACGGCCAGTTCCCATTATTCCGCCGCAGATTACCTCCGCACGCATTCCATCCGGGATGAAGAAGGAAAAAGCATCCAAACCCCGCTTCAACTGGGAAATTTCCTGAAACGCCAATGGACCATTCAGCCGAAGACGGATTGCACCGCATGCCATCACTGACCTCCATGGCCTGTTTGACATCCGCGGCTCCAAAGTTATTCCTCTTTGCGTTCCCGGATGCTGCGTCATAAAAAGACCAAAGGGCTTTTCATTAAATGATTCCTTCCTTGAATCCGTAATCAATGACATTGAATTCCACAAGAAAGATTTCCTCCTGTTCCCTGTTTATCCGTTATTGGCTCGGAGATAAAGGCCGCCGTCAATCACCACTTGATTTCATCCTTCGGATTTCCTAAAAAAGCCATCCCTGTTTCATCAATCCCCATCATTACCCGGTTTGACTCCCCTCCCTCCATTTTCCCAGAATGAAGTTCCCCAGAACCACCCCGCTTTTCTTCCGGAAGAAGAACGGGGGATGACGCGGCGTTCCTTCATGAAATGGATGGGTGCAGGGGCAGCCCTGGCGGGGATAGGGCTGCCGGCCTGCCGCCGTGTGGAAAAATACCTGGTTCCCTATAACGAAGGGCCTGAATGGTCTGTTCCCGGCGTGGAAACGGCTTACGCCACCTGCCTGACCATGGGAGGAAACGCGCAACCCGTACTGGCCGCCTGTTATGAAGGACGCCCCGTCAAATTGATTCCCTCCCTGCAATACCCGGAAGGCCCGGGGCTGCCGGCTGCGGCTCAAGCCTCCATTCTGGACCTTTACGACCCCGGCCGCAGCAAGCATATCCTGTTCAACGACAAGCCGGCCTCCGAAGACGAATTCCGGGGAGCCTTTTCTTCCTGGTCCCGCAATCTTCGGGATGGTGGCGGCATCGGCCTTCTTCTTCCCCCCTCGACTTCCCCTCTGCTCCATTCCATGCTGGAGGAAATCACCAGGAAAAATTCACTCGTGCGCATCTACCGGTATTCCCCCGTGCCTGAACCGAGTTCCGGCATGCAGGCGGGGCTGCCGGAAGAAGTACGGTTCCGCGTGCGTTTTGCGCGCGCCAGGCGCATCCTCTCCCTGGATTGCGATTTTCTTCATCAAAACCCCTATGGAAACACGCGCGACTTCATTGCGTCCCGCTCCCCGGAAGGGCTTTACTACAAAGAAGAAAACAGGAACCGAACACGCCTTTACGCCGTGGAGGGCCGCGTTTCCCTGACCGGGGCCCATGCCGACCACAGACTGCCCGTTTCCCCCGCACGCCTGGCGTTTTTCCTGGAGGAACTGTTCCGCTATCTTTCCAGCAAAAAAAACTCCGGCCAAACGCTTCCCCCTCCCCGGCAAACGGACCATCCCCTGACGGAAAAGGAACTCAACTGGCTTCGCCACTGTGCGGATGACTTATTCAGCCACCCCGGAGAAAGCGTTGTCCTCCTGGGGGACAATCATCCGGAATTATCCGGCATTGTCTGGAAGCTCAACTGTCTTCTCGGCTCCATGGGAACATGCATCCAGTTGTTAAAGGCTCCGCGCCCAACCCCTTATGGCGCGCTGGACGATCTTGTTCGGGACATCCGGGGGAAAAAGGTGGAAATCGTTTTTTTACTGGATGCGGGAAATCCCGTGCTGGATTCCGGGCGCAGTTCCGGACTGTCGGAAGCCCTGAACAAAGTGGAAAGCATCCACCTTGGAATGTATGAAGATGAAACCTCCCGCGTCTGCCGCTGGCACCTGCCGGCAGCCCACTTTCTGGAATCATGGGGAGTGGAGCGGGATTACCGGGGCAGATTTTGCTATCGCCAGCCCGTCATTCTTCCCCTGTACGGGGGCATTTCTCCGGAAGAAGTTCTTTCCGGCCTGCTTTCCTCCAAAGGCCACCTCTCCACAGCGGACAATTCCCCCACCCACCTCTCTCCCGTTTACCACAGAGCTCGCAAATGCTTTGAACGCGCCGTGAATCCGGAAAATAAAACTGCGGCCTGGGCTCAGGCGCTTCAGCGCGGTTATTCGGAAGAAACGGCCTATGCTCCCCTGTCCCCGCAGGAAGAAACGGCTCTTGAAACCGCCATGATGCAAACGCCCGCAGCATCTTTCAGCGGCAGTGGGGAAAAACAGGAAAACGGGATGCTGGAACTGCAATTCTGCCCGGACTATTCCGTTGGGGACGGGCGCTGGAAACGCAATGCATGGATGCAGGAATGCCCGGACCCAATAACAGGTGTCAGCTGGGCGGCGTCCGCACAGGTCTCCCCCGCCACCTTTCTGCGGCTGGGAGGTTCGGATTCCGGGCCCATGCACTGCACGCTTACCGCCCCCTCCACGCAAATGGAAGTCATCCTGTGTCCCATTCCGGGAGTGGCGGATAATCTGATTATTCTTCCTCTGGGGTATGGCGGCATCAACCACGTAGCGGAAAGACAGGAAAATTCCGGCGGATATGAACTCCGCAGACAGGTGGAAAAAACGGAAGCACACGGCATTGCCCCGGAACAGATTGCCTTGGCTGCCCTCCGGGAGCGGACGGAAGCCATCCAAAGCCCCGTTGTGCAGCCTGCCCCGTTCTCCCTGCATCCCGGTCCGTCCCGCGTCCCGCCTCCCCCTCCCGGCGCGGATGCCGTTTACCAGTGGAAAATGGCCATTGACACGTCCCGTTGCATCGGCTGCAACGCCTGCATGATTGCATGCCGCGCGGAAAATAACATTCCCGTGGTGGGGCGTGACCAGATGGCCAGGGGCCGCGCCCTGGACTGGATACGCATCGACAGGTACTTCACGGAGGAAGGGACGCTCACCTCCATCCCCGTGGCCTGCCAGCAGTGCGGCAAGGCCCCATGCGAATCCGTATGCCCCGTCAATGCCACCGTGCATACTACGGAAGGCCTGAACGCCATGGTGTACGCCCGGTGCTGGGGTACCCGGTACTGCGCCACCAACTGCCCGTACAAAGCACGGCGTTTCAATTTTTTTGATTACGCCAAAGCATCGGAACAGGCCACGCGCCTTCAGCGCAATCCCAATGTAACCGTTCGCTCCCGCGGCGTCATGGAAAAATGCACCTACTGCGTCCAAATGGTGGAACGTGCCAAAATCCGGCACAAATCCCGCTTGATGAAAGAGCATCCGGGCCAGCCATCCACCTCCATCCATGTGACGGCTCAAGACATGCTGCTTCCGGACGGGGCGGCTCAAACGGCCTGCCAGCTCGCATGCCCGATGGGAGCCATCACCTTCGGCAATGTGCTGGACCCCGCCGCAGCCGTTTTCCGCGCCAAGTCCCTGCCGCGCCACCAGGATCTCCTCTCCTGCCTGGGCACGTCTCCCGGCACGGGCTACCTGGTTCCGGCAAGAAACCCCAATCCGGCCATGGAGAAATAAAATGCCCTGCCCGGAAATTGATAAAAAACGGCCCTTCCTGAAAAAATAAGGCCGCCTTCTTCAGGAGGCGGCCTTACCAGTCAAAGGTCTTTTGATAAGCTGGTCACTCAATCTTCCACAATTTGCTCCACGGTCGTAATCGTTTCCACCACGTCGATGTTGGCGGCGTCGGCAAAATCATTCACCGCCTTGAGCAGAGCCGGAGTCATCAGCTTGTCCTTTTGAATGCGCTCGCAATTTTCCAGCATATCCACGATGGTGTCCTGGGCGTCTCCGTTCAATTTGGTGATGCGGATAGCCTGCTCGGAAGTAAGCCTCATCTTTTCCATGGACTTGTCCAGCTGCTTGGCCTGCTGGGTCAACGCATTGAGCTGCTTAATGGCGATTTCAACCGCAGCGTTGTCCTTCACGTCGTCCAAAACCTTGTTGGCGGAAGAAATCAGGTCGATATTCTGCTTGACCATCTGCACGGGATCGGCAGCGTTCTGGGCAAAGGCGGAAGCGGAGCATACGATGGCCACCACAGGGAGTACTTGATACGTTTGAATCATTGTTTTATCGGTGTTCGGGTTGAAGAAGAAACATCTTCTTTGCCTCTTTAGATTCATTCCGGCGGATAAATCGTTGCCCTCTTATCTGTCATGCGCCTCTTACAAGCTGACCGTCAGCAAACGGTAGAAAAACAATCTTACCCGGCCACACGCCTCCCCGCCCCGTCTTCCAGCAAAAAACGGAGAGGGCGGTATTTGGCGGATTCCAGATTGGGATCTTCCGCCAGAATAGCCTCCGCCAGCTGCCGCCCGCGGTGAATCAGGCGCGCATCCAGCAGCCATTCCTCAAAACGTACGCCCTTCAGGCCGCTCTGGGACGTACCCAGCACGTCTCCAGGGCCGCGTAACCTCAAATCCTGTTCCGCCAGGTCAAATCCATTCGCCGTAGTTTCCACGATGCGCAACTTCTCCCATTGCTCATCCTCCGGACGGGCGTCCGTCATCAAAATGCAGTAGGACTTGTGCGACCCGCGGCCGATGCGCCCCCGGAGCTGATGAAGCTGGGAAAGCCCGAAACTTTCCGCATTATTGATGATCATCACCGTGGCATTCGGAACATCCACCCCCACCTCCACCACGGTGGTGGACACCAGCACGCTGATGCGGTTGGAGCGGAAATCCTTCATCACCGCCTCTTTTTCCTCTGAAGACATCCTGCCGTGCAGCAGCCCCACATCCACATGAGGCAGCAGAACCTTCCACTCGTCCCATTCCTTCGTCACGGCTTTCCCCTTCCGGGAATCCTCTCCGTCAATCAGGGGGGAAACCACGTAAATCTGCCTCCCTTCCTCCAGCTGGTTCCGAACGAAAGCCAGCACTTTTCCCTTATCCTTCTCCGTCCGGATGGCTGTTACGACCGCCCCGCGTCCCCCGGGCACGCCGTCCAGGATGGAAACGTCAAGCTCCCCGTAAAAAGTCAGCGTCAGCGTGCGGGGGATAGGGGTAGCGGTCATCACCAGCACGTCGGGGCGCTCTTCCCGGTCAATCAGCTTCTCCCGCTGATTCACGCCGAATTTGTGCTGTTCGTCAATCACGACCAGCCCCACACGCTCCGGCACATTTTTCCCGTACAGCAGGGCATGCGTGCCAACCACAATCCCGCCCTGCTTCCCGAACGACACATGGGATTCTTCCTTCCTGTCCGCCGTCACCAGGGAAACAGGCACATCCAGCTTGTCCAGCATCTGCCGGAACTTCAAATAATGCTGTTCCGCCAGAATCTGCGTGGGCGCCATCATCACGGCGGAATAACCGTGTTCCACAGCCAGCAGCATGGCGCACAGAGCCACCAGCGTCTTTCCGGACCCGACATCCCCCTGAAGCAGGCGGTTCATGGAACGGGGGGCTTTCATATCCCGGTAAATCTCCCTCACGCAGCGCTTCTGAGCCTCCGTCAGCTCAAACGGCAGGGAATCCGCCAGATCCTTCACCAAATGGCTGGAACCTGCGGTCCGCATGCCGGGCACTTCATCCGCCCGCCTTCTTCTGTAGGCCACGTTCAACTGCTGAGCAAGGCATTCCTCCAACGCAAAACGGCGCCGCGCCCGGTCCCGGGCCTCTGCGGTCTCAGGAAAATGAAGATCCCTCAATGCCGTTTTGCACGGAGTGTCCGGCACAAACTCATACACCTCCGGTTCCGGAGCCGGGGAAAGCCTGGACAGCGTCTCCCATACGATTTCCCGCAGCCTGCGGACCGCAATCCCCATGCGGCCGCCATACACGGGAACAATGCGGTTCAAATGAATGGACTGCTCATCTCCTTCCCGGATAATTTCAAAATCCGGATGCACCATGCTGAGCTTTTTCCCATACGGTTTCATGCGCCCGTATACAATCATCTCCTGCCCGGCGCACAACATCCTGGCTACGCCCGGCATGCTGAACCACAGGCAGGAAAAACGGGCCTGCCCCAAAGACTGCTCATCCGCCAGCACGGCTTCCACATACCGGCCGCGGCCCTTGCCGCCCCGTCCGCCCCAGCCTTTCCAGCCCACATCCACCACCCTCCCTCTCAGGCAGACGGGCACACCGGAAGACAAGGAATCATAGCGGTCAAACATGCGGCGGTCTTCATACCTGCGCGGAAGCATGAACAACAAATCCCGTACGGAGGCCATTCCCGCCGCCTGCATGGCCGCCAACTCTCTGGGGCGGATAAAAACGCATTCCTCCAGAGAAGACGTTAAAAGCAATTCTCCAGCCATGAACCCAAGAACGTATCCCTTATCATGCACCATGTGCGCGTACCCGTCAGAGCGCTGCGGCGGGCCGTGTCTCCAGACAGCGCCTGTAATAATCCACGCGGGAAATGAACCAGCTCCATTTATGTCCCGGACGGCCGTTGGTCAGCAGCGGGGCCGGGCAATTCTTCCCCGTCCAATAATAATGGGGTACCACATTACGGAGCGGAATATGGTACTGCTTCATCAGCACTGCCGTCAGCTTGGCGGAGCGGTTCCAGGTAACAATGGGGTTATGGCTCCTTACCTCCCCCATCTCAATGCCGATGGAGTACATGTCTCCGGGGCCGCCCCGGTCTGCGTGGCGGCCCGTCTCATTCAGTGGAATATGCTGGACGGCACGGTACTGGTCCACCGTAAAATGCCAGTTCAGGGACCCCATGGCCCCCCTTTTCAATGCCCGGGCATGCGCCGCGGCGTCACCCTTGGGATTGGCTGTGCTGTGAATCGTGATAAACCGCGGATGCATGGAATGGGCGGCCCGGCGAGCACGGGAGCGCGGGGACATGAAATCACGGTTAATGTGCACCTCTCTGGACATCTGGGCCATCGTGCGCGGCACGGGAGGCACATTCTGAATCCTGAAGCTGACGGCGGGCAGGCGCGGGGCGTCCGAACACGCCGCCAGCAAAGCCGGCAGCATCAGAAACACCGCATTTGCCGACAACATTCTAACATTCATGATTCTTCCCTAGACTATCGCAGACGAGCTGGCAAGCAGATTTCCAGTCAAAACAGTCTTTTTCACCCTTTCCGAAACACGGCAGCAGGAAAAAGGGATATCCTGAAGAAAGCCCCCGCGCACAGCCATCCGGCAATCAGGGCAACGCCTTTCCCCGCATGCGGTTTTCATGCCCGGAGAAACAAAACCGCCCCATAAAAAGCCGCACGGGAGGCTTGCCAACGGCTATTTCCGTGCATACACTATCTTCACCATGAGTACCACTCACGAAGCAGCTAAGAAGTGGGTCGAAGAAATCGCCCAGCTTTGCCAACCCGACTCCATCTACTGGTGCAACGGCTCTCAGGAAGAAAATGACGAGCTTTGCAACATGATGGTAGAAAAGGGCACCTTTATCAAACTGAACCCCGAGAAGCGCCCCGGGTGCTTCCTCGCCCGTTCCACCCCCTCCGATGTAGCCCGTGTGGAAGACCGCACGTTCATCTGCAGCGAGAAGGAAGAAGACGCCGGCCCGACCAACCACTGGGCTGATCCCGTTGAAATGAAGGCCAAACTGAAGGGCCTCTTCAATGGCTGCATGAAGGGCCGTACCATGTACGTGATTCCCTTCTGCATGGGCCCCCTGGACTCCCCCCTGGCCAAAATCGGCATTGAAATCACGGACTCTCCTTATGTCGTGACCAACATGCGCATCATGACCAAGATGGGTGAACAGGTTCTCAAGCGCCTGGAAGACGAAGTCAAGGGCGGCGGTAACCCGAAGCGTGACGGTTACGGGACATTCGTTCCCTGCCTCCACACCGTGGGCGCTCCGCTTGCGGACGGCCAGGTTGACGTGCCGTGGCCCTGCAACGAAGAAAAGTACATCTGCCACTTCCCGGAAACGGAAGAAATCTGGTCCTTCGGTTCCGGTTACGGCGGCAACGCCCTGCTCGGCAAAAAGTGCCTGGCCCTGCGCATCGCCTCCGCCATCGCCCGCAAGAACAAGTGGATGGCTGAACACATGCTCCTTCTGGGCATTGAATCCCCGGACGGCACCAAGGCCTACGTCGGCGGCGCATTCCCGTCCGCCTGCGGCAAGACCAACCTGGCCATGCTCGTCCCCCCCGCCTCCTACCGGGAAGCCGGCTGGAAAACCTCCATCATCGGTGACGACATCGCCTGGATCTGGCCCCATGAAGACGGCACCTTCCATGCCATCAACCCGGAAAACGGCTACTTCGGCGTGGCTCCCGGCACGTCCTACAAGACGAACCCGATCGCCATGGACACCATCAAGGAAAACGTCATCTTCACCAACGTCGGTCTGACCGACGACGGCGACGTCTGGTGGGAAGGCATGGACGGCCCCGCTCCCACCCACGCCATCGACTGGCAGGGCAATGACTGGACCCCGGATTGCGGACGCAAGTGCGCTCATCCGAACGCCCGTTTCACCGCCCCCGCCTCCCAGTGCCCGACGATTGATCCCGAATGGCAGAACCCGGAAGGCGTTTCCCTTTCCGCGATCCTGTTCGGCGGCCGCCGCGCCACCACCATGCCCCTCGTCTTCCAGTCCCGCGACTGGACGCACGGCGTTTACGTCGGCGCGACGATGGGTTCGGAAATGACCGCCGCCGCCTTCGGCAACATCGGTCAGGTCCGTCGCGACCCGATGGCCATGCTTCCCTTCATCGGCTACCATGTGGGCGACTACTGGCAGCACTGGCTGGACATGGGCAAAACCGTTGCCAATCCTCCGCTGATCTTCAACGTGAACTGGTTCCGCAAGGACAAGGACGGCAACTTCATCTGGCCGGGCTACGGCGACAACATGCGCGTTCTCGACTGGATTCTGCGCCGCGCCAAGGGCAAGGCTGAAGGCCAGAAGACCGTGCTGGGCGTCTCCCCGACCTATGCCGAACTGGATAAGACGGGCCTCGACTACAGCGAAGAACAGTTCAACGCCAACATGGCTCTCAACCCGAGCGAATGGCAGGCTGAACTGGAAAGCCAGACCGAGCTGTTCGACAAGGTGGGCAAGAAGCTCCCGGCCGAACTGGAAGAACAGCGCCAGCTTCTCATCAAGAGCTTCTCCTAAAGAACCTTATTTGAGAGAAATCTCTTAATACCCGGACACCGCCCTGTTAACAGGGCGGTGTCTTTTTATTCTGAAAAGAGACTTTCCTGAGAATTAAACTCCTTCCACCATGACTCACAGGATTACTTCTGCACTTTGGCTTCCTGTTCCGCATTGTAGCGGCTTCCGGCAATGGGAATAGCTTCGACAGCCGTTTCCAGCTCTTTCATCTCGGTTTCCGTCAAGCGGATATCCGCAGCGCGGAGGTTCTCTTCAAGATGCGACAACTTCGTCGTTCCGGGAATAGGAACCATATAGGGCTTCTTGTTCATCAGCCAGGCCAGGGCGACTTGCGCCGGGGTAATTCCCCTCGTTCTGCCGAAAGAGTTCAATACTTCGACAATCCTGGTATTGGCGCGAATGGCATCGGGCTGGAACCGGGGAAGGGTCTGGCGGTTATCGTTTGAAACATCGAATTTCGTGTACTCATTGATCATGCCTCCGAGAAAGCCGCGGTTGAGCGGGCTGTACGGAACGAATCCGATTCCCAGCTCCTCGCATACGGGAAGAACATGTTCCTCCACACGGCGGTGCATCAAATGGTATTCGCTTTGAATAGCCGTAACGGGGCAAATGGCGTGGGCGCGGCGGATGGTATCGGCATTCACTTCGCAAAGGCCGAAGTGCAGCACTTTGCCCTCCTTGATGAGTTCTCCGACCGTCCCGGCCACCTCTTCGATCGGCGTTTTGGGGTCAATCCTGTGCTGGTAAAAGATGCCGAGCGCTTCAACCCCGAGGTTGAGAAGCGAGTTTTCGCATACCCGGCGGATATTGGCGGGTGAGCTGTCTTCTTCCGTTCTTACCTGAACGCCGTTCACAAATTTGTGGCCGAATTTGGATGATACGAAAACCCGGTCCACATATCCTTTCAGGGCTTTGCCCGTCAATATCTCATTGGTGTGGTAACCGTAACTTTCCGCCGTATCGAACAGGGTCACTCCGCGTGCAATCGCTTCATGAATCAACCGGATGCACTCCTGCTCTCCGGGGGACTTGCCCCGGTGATGATTCAATCCCATGCAGCCGAAACCGAGAGAAGAAACGGTCATGGCTGCGGATCCCTCTCCAAGTTTACGCCGGCTCCGGACGGCAGCCGTGTTGAGAGGCTCTGCCGGCTTCTCTGGAGTTTTTTCCGCAGCCGGGGAACGCTCCCATACGGAAACAGTGCATAATGAGGCGCCGGCCAACGCAGCCGTTTTTAAAAAGCCGCGACGGCGCACATCCGTTCGATGTTCATTTTCCTGATTCATTGTTAATTATTTACAAATGGTTGAAATGTCTATTGATGATTCGTGTTTGTATTAAGCGGAATATTCCTGGCTGGGGATGTTCAGGTCGCTTCCTCTATGCCGCCCCACATTGACCCGGTTCATCAAACTCAAGAGGCAAGGCGGTTCTCATCCCCGCGTTTTCAGAGGAATCGTGTAACTCCCCGCCTGTTGCGGACGAGGCCCCTTATAAGGACGCTCTCTTCCATCAAGCCCTTTTTCCCTGAGCCATGCTTCCATCAGAGAGGCGATTTCCTTGTTGTTCAGATCCGCAAACGGGGCATGTGTATTGCCCTTGATTCCCAGCTCCGGCAGACGGATGACCCGGGCGTCTCCCCCCCGTTTGTTAATGGACCGGACAAACTGTTCCGCCCGCGTCCTGGCCACCCTCCAGACATTGACATTGAAAACAGGGCTGGGCTCACTGGCGATAAAATCCCCGAAAATGATAAGGATGGGGATCTTGGTCAGCTTCTCAAATTCTTCGGAAGGGACTCTGACCGGAATCTGGGTTTTGGCGACTTCCTCCGTTCCGTAGTCAATCTCTTCCAGCCTTTCATCTTCCGGAAAAACGCAATGGCCGGGTTCAAAAGCGATGATCGCCTTGATGGGTTCCGGGGCGGCCATAGCCGTATGCCAGCCATACCTTCCGCTGTACGAATGGGTTACCAGAATGCACGGGCCGGTGCGCTCAAAAAGCCGTGCCATGGTCTTTCCCATCCATGCGTAATATTCCGGTGTGCGGGGTTCTTCCCCGGTATCCGGCGTCTGCTGGCGGAAAAACTGTTCTACGGCTGCCGGATCGCGGGGGAACTGGCTTCCCGGATGGAAAGACGGCGGAAAAGGAGGAATCCATAATCCGTTGCGGAAGGCGTTCCAGGCGGAACTCTCCCTGGTAACGGTGGGAACCGCACGGGTTTGTCCGGCAGAGGAGGTCCTGCCCGCCCTCCCCCTGCGGGGCTGGTCAATAATATACACGGGCCAATCCCTCCTTGGGAAAATAGACATGAAACCTTCTCTTCCGTCCGGTGTCGTCTCGTAGCTCCTGCCGGACTGGCCGATGCCGTGCCAAAGTACAAGGGGATAGGTTCGGGCATGCTGGGGAATATAAAACTGGGCATACCCGTGGTCTCCGTGAAAGGTTTCTCCGTCCGGCAGCGCCGTGACTGTTCCTCCGAAAAACAGGCTGCCCATGGTACGCAATGTAATGGGGGCTTCATCCCGTTCATCAGGAACGGTTCCGGATGCACCGGAGGCCAACAGCCAGCAGGAACATGCCGCCGTCATCAGGCGCAGGGGGAACACCCTGCCGGAACTGCTCTGCCCAAAGCGAAAAAAACGGTTTTTATTCGTTTTCATCCTGATGGTAAATGCCCCGTTCCACTTCAAGAAGACGCTGTTCATACGTGGCGATCTTGGAATTGATTTTTTTGAGCAGCAGCTTCTTGTCCGCAATCTCCGCGGAAAGCACGTCCCGATAGGTCATCATGATCTGCTTGCGTTCCTCAACGGATTCATCTCCCTGCCGGCAAAGCTGCATGTAACGAATCAGGGTTTCTATGGGCATCTGGATGCCCCTCATCTTCGTAACGAAATTAACGAAACGGCAATCCATTTCTCCGTAATCGCGAATACCGTTGAGACGGGGAACGGGAGGAATCAACCCCACTTTTTCATAATAACGGAGGGTATGGGGAGACACCCCGTACATCTCGCTCACTTCTGTTATCGTCATAATGAAAACCTAGCTGTTAAAGTAAACTCTAAGGCAAGCAATATTTGAACCGTGTGTCATACCTTGCGTTTCCAGGGTTGCTGCCTTACTGACTGAAGCAGCCAGCCGGTCCATATCCATATTTCCTTTCTCTTGCATCTGCCTTTTCCCGAAATATCCGGCGGACGGCAGCAGAACAGCAGCACGCTTCAGACTTTTCCCATCAATAAGAAAGGAAATGAGGAATGCCCCCTGGGGTCAAGGAGGCCCAGTTCCACCTTGTCCGTATCCCCCTTCATGACCATGGAGACATTGGGGAGAGGCTGGAATGGATTCTGCGCCGCGCCTGGGGCAGGGATGAAAGCCAGAAAACCGTACTGGGCGTTTCCCCGACCTGCGCCGAATTGAAAAACCAAACCGAACTGCCCGAAAAGATGGGCAAAAAGCTCCCGTCCGAACTGAAAAAACAGCGTCAGATCCTCATCAAAAGCTTTTCTTAAAAACTCCCCCACTTAAAGCCCTCCCTCTTAACATAGAGGCGGCCCATTCAATAGGATATCCTCTTCTGTTCTCCGGCAACGGATTTCAAATCCGTTTTGCAAGGGCAAAGTTCATAATTTTTTCATCTTCTTCATCAAAGAATACAATCGAATAAATGAGAATACAGAAAATTGTATGGTGAAATGTTTTCAAAAAACTATCTATCAATGAAGAAGGCAGGATAAAAATGCGACGGATTTGAAATCCGTTAAATATTTTTGCATTTATCCATTACTTTGATGATTATCAATCCATTTATTAAAAAGTTGTTTGCCTTGGGAACAGGACTGTTTCTCTGTGGTGCGGCACAGGCAGCGGAGACAACCTATACATGGGATTTTTCCTCCGCAGCTCCCGTCATGGGGGGAACTGCTACAGGCAATTTCACGACCTCCCAGGATCCAGAGAAAGGGTTGGTGCTTACCGGCTCCACCTTTGACGAACGCGGTACAAATGTATTCCGGGAAATGCTGAACGGAGCCCTTTCCGGGGAGGGAACCATGAGCATCACCATGGACATCTCATGGGGAGGCAACAATTCCCTTGAGAATATCATTCACGTTGCCCGCAGCGGGAACGGCTTCAGCCTGGGGCTCAGCAACGGGACCATTTCCATTAACTCCAACGGCAATCTTTCCGCCGCAGGAGCAATCTCGGGAGCCGGACTGACGGCAAACACGTGGACGAAGGTAACCGTTGACATCCTGGGTCATGACGTAACCGTCACTCTTGATGACGGCGCCGCCACCAGCACAGCCACCGCTTCCATCAGCGACATCAACTGGTATACCGGAGACCTTGACGGAGGAGACACTCAAAATGAGATGTACAGCATTGGACACCGCGCCCCCGGTTGGAATAATGACGGCCTGAACGGCACGAAACTGAGTTCGCTCTCCGTTTCTTATGCCGCTGTTCCGGAACCCTCCGCAGCGGCATTGTCCCTGCTCGCGTTCATGGGATTTGCCGCCCGCAGAAGGAGAAAATAATTTCCTCTTCCTCTTTTTATACCGGCCGTTCCTTTCTTCCAAAGGAACGGCTTTTTTATTGCGCCAAAGCAATAACGGCGGCGGCGGCGCTCAAACCGGAATGGGTCATGGTCAGGAGCCAGCCCGTAATGCCCAGCTCCCGGGCGGTTACGCCCGCAGCCCCGTGCAGAAGAATGGAAGGGACCCCCGCATCATTGCGCACCACTTCCACATCCGTAAAAGCGCACTTCGCCCCAATCCCCGTTCCCAGGGCTTTCGCCACGGCTTCCTTGGCCGCAAAGCGGGCCGCCAGGCGCGGGACGGGGTCCGCGTGTTTCCGGCAATAAGCCCACTCATCCGGGGTGCAGATGCGCAACGCAAACGCCTCCCCGTTTTTCTGCAGGGCCTGGCGTACGCGTTCCAGATCCGCCAAATCCATTCCCAATCCTGCAATGCGGCTCATATTCCGGCAATCGGAATTAAATTGAAACGGAAAAATCAGTTCAGGCGGTCGATCGCCTGGCGCATTTCCCTCACGGCCTGTTCCATCCCCACAAAAAGAGCGCGGGAGACAATCGTATGGCCGATGTTCAGCTCATGCAGGTAGGGGACGCCAGCCAGCAACTGTTCCAGATTCTGGTAATTGATGCCATGGCCCGCATTCACCTGGATGCCCAGGGAATGGGCCAGTTCCGCAGCGCGTTTCAGACGGGCCAGTTCCGCAGCGCGCTCCTTGCCGGAATGGTTGGCAAAACATCCGGTATGCAGCTCAATCATGGGGGCGCCCAGACGGGCGGCAGCCTCCACCTGAGCCGCTTCCGGGTCAATGAACAGGCTCACCTGTATACCGTTGTCGGCCATTCTTGCCATGGTCGGAGCCAGTTCCTTCTCATGAAAAACGGCGTCCAGGCCGCCTTCCGTAGTGATTTCCTCGCGTTTCTCCGGAACCATGCAGATATAGTCCGGTTTCAGCCGCAAGGCAAAATCCACCATTTCCGGGGTATTTCCCATTTCCAGGTTCAGGGGAAGAGCCACGCTCTCCCGGACGCTCAGGGCATCCGCATCCTGCATGTGGCGGCGGTCGCCCCGGACATGGAGGGTGATGGAATCCGCCCCGCCCCTTTGCGCCGCATAAGCGGCATCCAAAACACTCGGCTCCACATTGAAGGAATCCAGCATGGTCGCATAGCGGGCCTGCCTCAATGTGGCGATGTGGTCTATATTTACACCTAGCAGCATATCGGTTTTAAGACAAAGGGACGGGGACGAACATTCAAATTAATGGAGGAAATGCCGGTGTCCCGTAAATACCATGGCAATTCCCGCGGCGTCAGCGGCGGCAATCACTTCCTCGTCGCGGATGGAGCCTCCGGGCTGGATGCAGGCGGTGGCTCCGGCGTCAATGGCGACCTGGAGGCCGTCCGCAAACGGGAACATGGCGTCAGACGCTACAACGCTGCCTTTCAGATCCAGTCCGGCCTGTCCGGCCTTCCAGACGGCAATGCGGGCGGAATCCACACGGCTCATCTGCCCGGCGCCGATGCCAAGCGTGCGGTCCGTGCCGCCAAAAACGATGGCGTTGGAATGAACCTGCTTCACGACGCGCCAGTTGAAACGCATGGCGGTCAATTCTTCCTCGGTCGGGGGGCGCTTGGTCACCACCTTGGCCTCCAGATTGTCCAGACCCATCACGTCCGTATCCCGCTTCATGGTCATGAATCCGCCGGGCGCGGAACGGATGATGGGTTCGCGGCGCGCCTGCATCCAGGCTTCCGTGTTCATGCGGATGATGCGGCAATTTTTCTTTTTCTGGAGAATGGCGCGGGCTTCCGCATCATATTCCGGAGCGATGATGACATCCGTGAAAATGGCGCTCAGCACACGGGCCAGGCCCTCCGTCATCGGGCGGTTGACCACGATCACGCCGCCGAAGGGGGCCTGCGTATCCGTTTCAAAAGCCTTCTGCCATGCGTTGCGCAGGTCTTCGTCGTCCTGGCCCACGCCGCAGGGGTTCGTGTGCTTCAAAATGCCCACCGTCGGGCGGCGGAACTGGGTAATCAGCTCGGCGGCCCCTTCAATGTCCAGCACGTTCGTATAGGAAAGCTCCTTGCCCTGGAGCTGGTGGAAAATGTCCCCGAAGCTGCCGTACAGGCTGGCTTCCTGGTGGGGGTTGTCCCCGTAACGCAATTCCTGATACAGGGGAGCGCAGATGCAGAAGCTGCCCTTGGTGCTTTCCGCGCTCTGGTGGCCAAGATAATTCGTGATGGCGTTATCGTAATTGGAGGTGCGCATAAACACCTTCACCGCCAGGTTTTCACGGGTTTTCAGGGTCGTGTCCCCCTTGTGGGTCTGCATTTCATCCAGAATGCGCGCGTAATCCGCGGGGTCCGAAACCACTGTGACGGAAGCGTAATTCTTGGCGGCGGAACGGAGCATGGACGGCCCGCCGATATCTATCTTTTCAATCGCTTCCTCCAGCGTGACTCCGGGCCTGGCGACGGTTTCTTCAAAAGGATACAGATTCACGCAAACCAGGTCGATGGGCTTGATGCCGTTTTCCTTGGCCTGGCGCACATGTTCCTCATTGTCGCGGCGGTGCAGCAGGCCCCCGTGCACCATGGGATGCAGCGTCTTCAGGCGCCCTTCAAACAACTCAGGCTCTCCGGTATAGTCGGAAATCTCAATCACCGGAAGGCCCAGGCCTTTCAGGAAGGCGGCGGTCCCGCCAGTGGAAATAAGCTCTACTCCAAACTCATGCAGGCCCTTGGCAAACCCCTCCAGGCCCGTCTTGTCGGAAACGGATATCAATGCGCGCTGAATAGCCATAAGATCAAATATCTGTAATGTACCCGCGGGCGCCCCCTCCGGGAGGGAACGCGATAAATGCGGTTCCTTTCCCTACATACTACTGCCGCGTGAAGCAAGCGCAATGTCACCAATCATGACAACCGGGAGGATTTTTCCTCTCAAAACATAAAAAAACGCCCTTTTTATCGCTCTTGTCTTGACATTCGGGCGAATACTTACTACTTCAACCGCTCACAAATAACCATTTCTTTTTAGCCATGGCAACGATGGAAGTAATTCTCGCAACAAAAATTGAAGGGCTCGGCGCAGAAGCCGACCTGGTGACCGTTAAGGCTGGCTATGGCCGCAACTACCTCATTCCCAAGGGTCTGGCCCACGAAGCAACGGCTTCCAACCGCCGTTTCATCGCCAATCTTCAGGCCGCTCGCGCCAAGCGCGAAGCGGAAGAACTCAGCGCCGCTCAGGAAGTGGCCGCCAAGATCAGCGGACTGACCGTAGACCTCACTCTTGAAGTGGGCCAGGGCGGCAAGGCGTTCGGCGCCATCACCAACCAGAACATTCACGATGCCCTGACCGCTCAGGGAGTGGAAGTGGACCGCCGGGCTATTGAACTCGAAAAACCGATCAAGAGCGAAGGCGAACACGAAGTCGTCATCAAGGTGCATCCCCAGGTGGAAGCCACGCTCAAGGTGGTCGTCAAGGAAAACGCCTAAGAGGCGCGCATCCCTTTTCCGGCAGGCCCGGTTCCCATCCTGGGGACCGGGCCTCTTTTTGTCACCCTTTTTACTTCCCTTCCCTGTACAAACAAGGCATCATGCCCGCGTTGGGCGTCACTCGACCTCATGCGCGGCATCGTTCCATCCCCCCACCTAAATCAACGGCATGATCCGGCTCTATCGTCAAACCCCGGAAGGCATTGAGCGCACCACCCAGGTGGATGCGGCGGAACAGCACTTGGATTCCGTCTTCTGGATTGACCTCCTTACCCCGGAACCGGCGGAAATCAAGTTTGTGGAACGCCTCTGCGGGCTGGAAATGCCGACCTATGACGAGATGCGGGAGATTGAGGCCACCAGCCGTCTCTACACGGAAGACGGGGCGCGCTTCATGACCACCACGGTTCTCAGCCGGGTGGATACGGAATCCCCCTCCCTGTCGGAAATCACCTTCGTCCTCATGGGGGCTAAAATCATCACCATCCGCCATTCGGACTCCTATTCCTTCCGCGTTTTTTCCCACCAGCTCCTGCGCCAGAAGCAGATCAGCCGGGACCAGGTTTTCACCGGTCTTCTGGAAACCATTGTGGACCGGCAGGCGGACGTGCTGGAACGTTTCGGCGCGGAACTGGACCGCCTTTCCAAAAACATTTTCCGCCGGGACGAACCTGAGGGAAAATCCAGCAAGCGTGTGCCCGTCTCCAGCGCCCTGCGCCTGACGCTCCAGGATCTGGGCCGCGTGGGCGACCTGCTCACCCGCCAGCGGGACTGCCTGGTCAACCTTCTGCGCCTGCTCACGTACGCCAGCAATGAAGAGGCTCTGGACGACACCAACTCCACGCTGTACATCAAGCTGCGCCCTCTGAGCCGTGACGTCACCTCCCTTTCCGAATACGCCAACTTTCTTTCCAGCAACGTCAACTTCATGCTGGACGCCGTTCTGGGCCTCATCAACATCGAACAGAACGAAATCGTTAAAATCTTCACCGTGGCGGCCGTGGTCTTTATGCCTCCCACTCTGATCGCCAGCATTTACGGCATGAACTTCGCCCACATGCCCGGCCTGGAAAACGAATACGGCTACTACATCTCCCTGGTGGTCATGCTCGTTTCCATCATTCTTCCCCTGGTTTACTTCAGAAGCAGGCGCCTGCTTTGAACGGGGCCTGCTTCAACATCTCCCTCTCCTTCCGTTAAAACTCCTACCGTTTCATTATTGACATGGACTCCAAAATCACCCGCCTGATTGAACAGGCCTCCGTCATTGTCGGCGCCCTCCCCTACCTCCAGGCCTACAGGGACAAAACATTCCTCATTAAATTCGGCGGCAGCGCCATGGATGACGCCCGCCTGGTCAAGAAGCTCATGCGGGACATCGTTCTGCTGGAGGTCCTGGGCTTCAACCCCGTGATCGTCCACGGCGGAGGCAAAGCCATTTCCAAGGCGATGGCGGAGGCGGGGCTGGAAGCCCGTTTCGTCAACGGGCTCCGCGTCACGACTCCGGAAGCCATTTCCATCGTGGAACGCACCCTCTCCGGAACCATCAATCCCGGCCTGGTCCAAATGTTCCGCGATTACGGCGGCAAGGGCGTAGGCATCCCCGGCACGGAAATCTTCGTAGGGGAACGCATCCATGAAAAAGATGAACAGGGCAACCCCATAGATATCGGTGAAGTGGGCAACGTCATCGGTTGCCTGACGGAGCGCATCACGGAAGCGCTGGAACTTCAGATCACCCCCATCGTCTCTCCGCTGGCAAAAGAGCTGGGAACCCATAAACCGCTCAATGTGAACGCAGACCTGGCGGCAGCCGCCCTGGCCAAGGAACTCAAGCCGGTGAAGCTTATCTATATCTCCGATGTCCCCGGAATCATGAAAGACCCTTCGGATCCCTCCACCCTCATTAAATCCGTCACGCGTACGGAAGCCCTCGACCTCATCAAGGACGGCACCGTGTCCGGCGGCATGATTCCCAAAATCCACTCCGCCATTGACGCCCTGAACGCGGGCGTGCGCAAAGTGCATTTCATTGACGGACGCCTGCCCCATACCCTGCTGCTGGAAATTTTCACTCCGGACGGCATCGGCACGGAAATCATCCGTGAACAACGCTGATTCCCCGCCATGAGATTTTCCTTCTTTCTCCCGGCCCTGTCCCTGCTGGCGGCATCCTGTTCCATGCAGCCCACTCCCGCCAGCCTCTCCGGCTCCTGGACCCAGCCCGTCCCCGGACAGCCCGGGAACGTGCAGGGAATGCGGCTCCTGCCGGACGGCAGGGCCGTCTCCATCAACATGCACACGCTTCTCTACCAAAGCTGGCAGCTGGACGGCAACCGCCTGACCCTGACAGGGAAAAGCATGGGAAACGGCAATTCCTCCCTCTTCACCGCTACCTCCACCATTGACCGCCTCAGCAGAAACACGCTGATTCTGGACACGGACGGAACCCGGGAGACGTACACCCGCATGCCGGACGCGGACGGGAGATAAGCCCCCCCCTCCCCGCGGCTGCCGTCATTCATCGTCCAGCAGGGACTTGTTGGCCGCCTTCGCCAGCTCGCAATTCGGGCATTTGTCCATCAGGCGGTCCATCAGGGCTTCAATGCGGGCATCCTTCGCCATCAACTGTTCATCCTTCTTTTTGAGCAGATTCAGCGTATAGTTCACGGCAATCGTCAGAACGCCCAGGCCTCCGATGGCTCCGGCGGAAGACACGGCCGTGTCTGCGGAAATATTGCCCAGGATCGTCGTGCATCCCCCTATGGAAAACAAACACTTGGCTATGGAAAAATTCATCATGGGTCCCGTCTAGCAGACAGTTTTCCCGCCTGCATCACGCCCAACCCGTCCGCATCTTTTGCCCGGCATGGGCGGCAGCAGAATTGCCGCCTGATGCACACACTTTCCTCCGTTGCCGCATTTCCTTCTTCGGCTTTGCGGCGTTTATGCTAAAGTGGCGCCAACCTGCCCGGTCCGGGGCCAGCAATACTTCATTTCATCCAATAGAAAGGCATCAACATCATGCATATGGCGGACGGCTTCATCTCACCGGCGGCAGGCTGTACCATGTGGGCGGCTTCCGCTGCAATGACAATGCTCTGCGCGCGCAAAGTCAGGCAGGAAAAAGAAATGCGGCTCGTCCCGCTCATGGGCGTGCTGGGGGCCTTCATCTTCGCCTGCCAGATGCTGAATTTCACCATTCCGGGCACCGGATCCAGCGGCCATCTGGGAGGCGGCCTCATCCTGGCGATTCTTTTGGGACCGTATGCGGGTTTTCTGGTCATGGCGGCCATCCTGGCGGTGCAGGCGCTTTTCTTTGCGGACGGAGGGCTGCTGGCCCTGGGCTGCAACATCTTCAACATGGGCTTCTTCTCCTGCCTGGTGGCCTACCCCTTCATTTACAGGCCCCTGGCCGGCAAACACCCCGGCACGGGCCGTATTACGCTGTCCAGCGTCACCGCCGCCGTCATCGGGCTTCAGATGGGAGCCTTCGCCGTCGTCCTGGAAACAACGGCCTCCGGCATCTCAGCACTGCCCTTCGCCCAATTCGTGGAACTGATGCTGCCCATTCATCTGGCCATCGGCGCCGTAGAAGGGCTTGCTACGGCCGCCGTCGTCATCTTCATCAGCAAGGCACAGCCATCCCTGCTGCGCCCGGCCGATTTGGAAACCGGAACCGCCAAAAAAGCATCCTGGACCGTGTTGGGCATCTTTGCGGTAGCGGCCCTGCTCTGCGGGGCCGCCCTCTCCTGGTTCGCCTCCACCTATCCTGACGGACTGGAATGGTCTGTAGCCGGCGTCACCGGGTCGGAAGAAGCCAGATTGGCGGAACCGTCCCCCCTCCATCAAAGTCTGGAAACCGTCCAGGCGGCCACCGCCATCATGCCGGATTACGCCTTTCCCGCCGGTGACGGGGCAAACACCGCAGAAACGGAATCCGCTTCTTCCATTGTCAACCCTGAAACGAGCATGGCCGGCGTGCTGGGAAGCGCCATTATCGCAGCCCTTATTTTTGCGGCCGGTTTCCTGTTCGGCAGAAAACCGCACAGCCGCTGCCCCCGCTGACCCTTCCCATGCCGCTTTTTACGGACGCCTCGCGCCAATTCCGCCAAATGGACCGGTTTTCCTGCGGAAATACCGGCATCCACCGTCTGGACGCCCGCATTAAAATCGGAGCTTTCCTCGTCTATCAAATCTGCGTCCTTTCCTGGCCTCCGCAGGAAATCACGGGGCTCCTGCCTTTCTTCCTGTTCCCGGTCTGCGTCATCCGCCTGGCGGGCCTTCCCCTGGGCTACCTTCTGAAACGCGCCCTGTGGCTGCTGCCCGTCGCCGTCATGATCGGCATCTTCAACCCTCTGGTGGACAGAACTCCCATGGGAGAATGGTTCGGCATCCCCGTCACGCAGGGCATGATTTCCTTCATCTCCATCATCCTGAGGTGCATGCTCACCATCTTGGGCGCCTTCACCCTGTTGGCCTCCACCGGCTTTGCGCCTCTCTGCCGCGGCCTGAGGCAGCTCGGCGCCCCGCGCATTCTCATCACGCTGATGGCCTTCCTGTACCGGTACGCCTTTATCCTGGTGGATGAATGCCAACATATGCTGATGGCCTTCCGCTCCCGGCGGGGAAGCTCCGGGCCCATCCCTCTTTCCACGTGGGGGGCTATGGCCGGACAGCTCCTGCTGCGGACATTCGGGCGGGCGGAACGCATTTACCAGGCCGTCCTGTGCAGAGGCGGAGAAGACCCTGAATTCGTCAGTTCCCGCAGCGTCATCACCGGACGCGGCGCAGCGGGAGGCCTTCTTTTCTGCGTTCTCATCATTCTGTTCCGCTGTTTCAACATCACCATGCTCGCGGGCCAGTGCGCCCGCAGCCTCATCCCATGAGCCACCACCTTGTAGAAACCATTGACCTGTGTTTCAGCTACCCGGATTCCCCTCCGGCGCTGAACGGCGTCTCCCTGCGCATCACCCACGGGGAATCCGTTGCCGTCGTAGGCGGGAACGGCGCGGGGAAATCCACGCTGCTGCTCCACCTCAACGGTTTGCTGACTCCCTCCTCCGGCCAGGTACGGGTAGGGGACATTCCCGTGACCCCCAAAACCGTCGCCCGCGTCCGGGAAAGCGTGGGAATGGTCTTCCAGCAGGCGGAAGACCAGCTATTCATGCCTACTGTCCGGGAAGACGTGGCTTTCGGTCCGCTCAATATGGGACTCCCCCCGGAGGAAATCCGCCGCCGCGTGGAACAGGCCCTGCGGGATGTTCACGCGGAAGCCCTGGCAGACAAAATGACCCATCACCTTTCCGGAGGGGAAAAACGGGCCGTCTCCATCGCCACGGTCCTCTCCATGAGCCCGGACATCCTGGTGCTGGACGAACCGAGCGCCAACCTGGACCCCGCCTCCCGCCGTACCCTCATCAGCCTGTTGCGCCAGTTCACCCATACCAAAATCATTGCTACCCATGATCTGGACATGGTCATGGATCTGTGCACGCGCTGCATCGTAATGAAAGACGGCTCCATCCTGGCAGACGCTCCCGTTCCGGACATCTTCGCGGACCGCTCCCTGCTGGAAGAAGCGCGCCTGGAACAACCCCTCAGCTACCTCCTGATGCGGCAGGAGAGGCAACGGAACAATTTCGGGGCATTCTGAAAAAACCTCATACAAACTCCAGCCGGGCTTCCGGCAGGGACTTGAGAAAACGCATCCCATACCTCTTGGTAGCTACGCGCGGATCAAGAATCACCACCATGCCGGAATCGCTCCTGGTGCGGATCAGCCGCCCTACCCCCTGCCGCAGCTTCAAAATGGCTACAGGCACGGAATATTCGTAAAACGGATTCCCCCCGCGTTCCCTGATACTCTCAAAGCGGGACTCCACAAGCGGATGATCCGGCACTTCAAACGGCAGGCGCGTGACAATAACGTTGGAAAGAGATTCTCCCGGCACATCCACCCCGGTCCAGAAACTGTCCGTTCCGAAAAGCACGCTGTCCACATCCTTCCGGAACGCCTCCAGCATGGCATGCCGCTGCATATCCTGCCCCTGCACATACAGCGTCCAGCCCTGTTCCTCGCAAAAAGGGCGCACTTTCTCCGCCGCCTGGACCATCAGCCGATAGCTGGTGAACAGCACGAAAGCCCTGCCGCGGGACTCCGCCAGATACCTTTTAATCCATTCCGGCAGAACTTCCGCATACTCCGGCTGGTCCGGCTCCGGCATGGAACGGGCTACAATCAGCCGCATCTGCTCCCGGTAATTGAACGGGCTTCCAATCTGAAGCTTCCGAACGCTTTCCGCCCCTACGCGCCCCGCAAAATAACTCATGTCCGCATCTCCGGTCCCCAGCGTGGCGGAAGTCAGAATGGCGGAACGTCCGGCGGAAAACAGGCGTTCCCTCAAAATATCTCCCACCTCCACGGGAGCGGAGCAAACGCTCATGTTCCTTCCATCCGGACCGGAACGCTCCGCCCAATATACGTGACCTTCCTCCGTCATGTCCATCAGCACCTTCAGGGAAGCCTGCGCCTCCTCCATCCGGGCGGCCATATCCGCCAGTTCATCCTTCGCGGCTGCGTTTTCCTCCTGTTTCTCCCTCTCCGTTTTCAATTCCCCGATCAGTTCCATCAAAGGCTGAGAAAGAATATCCTGCGACCACTCCGGCTGAAGAATGCGGACAATCTTTCCGGAACCAGCAAACCCCAGGTCATCCCGCGCATTCTGGAAAAACAGGCCGGAGGCGTCCATCACGTCCTGAACCCGCTGAAACAGGGACGGATTGTTCAGCGGTTTCAGCAACCCCTTGTGCGTGCGCGGATTGTACATCCGCAGCAATTCATAATTCAAATGCGGTTCCGAGAGCTGGACGCCTAGCTGGCGGGCGGCGATGTTCTCAATCATGTGAGCCTCGTCCAGAATCACAAAATCCCCGGGAAACACGAACCCCGCCTCCTCGGAATCCTCCGCCTGGGCCATCAGCCCGAAAAACAGGGTATGGTTAAGCACCACTACTTTGGCCTCCAGAACCCGCTTGCGGGCTGCCTGGTACGGACAGGAAGGGCCGCAATGGCGCATGCTGCACGCATGCGGTTCGCTGCAGACCATGGCCCATACCTTGGAAGACGGCCGAAATGCCATATCGCTCAGGGTGCCGTCCTGCGTTCTCAGGGCCCAGTCCTGGATCCTCTTCAACTCCGCGGCCTCACCCTGCGTAAAGAGGGAATCCATCTGCGCCAGCGCACGCCGCAGGCGGGTATGGCACAGGTAATTCTGCCTGCCCTTCAGCAGGGCGGCGGAAAAATCAATCCCCAGGGCGGTGCGCAGCAGCGGAATATCCTTGTTGAACAACTGCTCCTGCAAATTGATGGTATGCGTGGAAATCACCGCCTTCCGGTCAAAATCCAAAGCAAACTTCACCGCCGGCAGCAAATACCCCAGGGATTTGCCCACGCTTGTGCCGGCCTCCACCAGCAGCGGCGCATCCACCTGGAGCGCCCTCGCCACAGCCAGGGCCATGCTCTGCTGCTCCTCCCGGTACTCAAAATCCCTGGCGCGGGAAAACAATCCGTCCGGGGCAAATGCCCGGTGGACATAAGCCTCAAAAGCGCTGACGCCTTCCATGCCCTCTTCCCCGGCGGCCTTCATATGTGGGAACCTGCCCCCCTTACTGGCCCACGGGAAGCTGGCGGGAAGAAACCGGCGGAAGATTCACCTTTTCAGGCAGGTCATAGAACATGGAGCGCAAGCCGTTCGCATTCATTCTGGAAGCGTCGATGAACGTCCAGGGCCCCTTATCCTTCAAATCCTTCACCAGCACCAGAACACCGGTATTCTCCACCTTCACGGGCACCCCGTCCGGACGCTTCATGGAAATGACCATCCGCGTGGGAAGCACCACCAGCACCTCCCCGCCTCCCTTCACCAGATGTTCCGCCGCAGGCTGGCCTATTTCATACGTCTCCACCACCATGCCGCGTTCCTTCATCACGGCGGCGGCGGCCTGCATCTTTTCCCTCATGGTCTCCATGAAGGAGGCCTCCCCGCCTGGAAAGGAAGCAACAAGCTGCTTCTTCATGGGCGGGTACATCTTCTCAATCATCCACATCATGTCGCCCGTCTTCACCGCCCCGGAAAGCTCCCGGGCGGCCCGGACGGCGCTGTCCCCATATTCACCGGCCTGGACGGCGCATACAGCCGCCACCATCATGCCTGCCAACAAACTCTTAATCATGGACGGAGTGTAACGGCATGCATCCCCCTCCGTCAAGGCAAGGCCTCCTGCGGAATCATGTTTTTACCGCGCGTCATCCTGCATCACCAGGCCGGACCACATCCATAAAGTGGGGTCCAGCTCCCGGGCGGCATCCTCCATCAGCGCGCGTCCGGTTCCTTCATCCTCCACCACGGCGAACATGGTGGAACCGGAACCGGACATCATGGCGCCGCGCACCCCGGGCCGCCCCATCAGCCAGCGCTTCACTTCCGCCAGGAATAAATGCTTTTCAAACACGGGCCTTTCCAGATCATTGACCAGCACATGGCCGCCCACATCCTGCTCCCCATAAGGAATGCCGGGCAATTCCCTGGAACCGGACCAGCGGCGGTAGGCGTCCGGTGTGGAAACCCCAAACGACGGCTTCAATAAAACAACCCGGGGACGCCATCCCTTCCACTCCGGCAAGGGCTCCACCTTCTCTCCGCGCCCGGTGCAGCGGCTCGCCGCGCCATAAATGAAAAACCCCACGTCGGAGCCGATTTCCCCTCCCAGCTCCGCCAGACGCTCCCGGGACAAACCTCCGTGTTCCAGCTCATTGAGGGTACGCAGCACGCATGCGGCGTCACTGCTGCCGCCGCCCAGCCCCGCACCATGGGGCACCTTTTTCACCAGGCGGACATGCCACGGCATGGACCTTCCCAGCTCCCGCTCCATCAGCCGTCCCGCTTTCATAACCAGGTTGCTCTCATCCAGAGGCACGCCCGGGGCGTCGCAGCTCATTTCCAGACAGGCCGCCGGGGAAAACTCAAGCACATCACACAAATCCAGGGGAACCATCACGGTATCCACCTCATGGAAGCCGTCCGGCCTCTTTCCCAGAATGCGGAGAGAAGCGTTCACTTTGCACGGAGCCTTGCAACTGATCATACGCCGTGGATTCCACCAAGGGACGGCCTCCGGGTCAAGCTCCATCGAACGCAGACGGACGGCCCCTCATTTTTTCTTCGCAAATTCCGGGGGCGCCGCTATAATAAGCGCGACCCCGTTGCACATGGCCTACGACGAAAACAGCATCAAAACCCTGGATTGGAGGGAACACATCCGCATGCGTCCGGGGATGTACATCGGCAAACTGGGTGACGGCGCTTCTCCGGACGACGGCATTTACGTCCTTCTGAAAGAAGTCGTCGACAACTCAATCGACGAATTCGTCATGGGGTTCGGCAAAAAAATCACCATTGACGTGACTCCGGACGGCCTGTGCGAAGTGCGCGACTTCGGCCGCGGCATCCCGCTGGGCAAACTGCTGGACTGCGCCGCAAAAATCAACACCGGGGCCAAATATGACAGCGATGCCTTCAAAAAATCCGTAGGTCTCAACGGAGTAGGCATCAAGGCGGTCAATGCCCTGTCCGACTTCTTTGAAATCCAGGCCTACCGCGACGGGGAGACGCGGTCCTACCAGTTCTGCCGCGGAAAGGAAATCCCCAAGGGACACAAGGACGGCGCCACGGAAGAACCCAACGGCACCCGCACGGCGTTTCACGCGGATCCGGACATCTTTCCCGCGGCCACGCAATTCCGGCCGGAGTATATCGAAAAAATGTGCAGATACTACTCCTACCTCAATAAAGGGCTGGCCCTGCATTTCAACGGCCGCCGCTACATCTCCAAAAACGGGTTGCTGGATCTGCTTGCGGAAGCGATGAGCGAGGAGCCATTGTACCCTATCATCCATCTGGAAGGGCATGACATTGAAGTGGCCTTCACCCATGGCGGCCAATACGGGGAAGAGCACTACTCCTTCGTCAACGGGCAGCACACCACCCAGGGAGGCACCCACCAGGCGGCGTTCCGGGAAGCCATCGTCAAAACCCTGAGGGACTTCTTCAAAAAAAATTATGAGGCAGGGGACATCCGCTCCTCCCTCGTAGCCGCCATCTCCATCAAGGTAAAGGAACCCGTCTTCGAATCCCAGACCAAAACCAAGCTGGGGTCCAACACCATCAGCCCGGAAGGGGAAACCATCCGCACCTTTGTGGGCAACTTCATTGCCAGGGAGCTGGACAACTACCTGCACAAAAACCCGGAAATGGCCAAAGCCCTGGAAGCCAAGATTAAGGATTCCGAACGGGACCGCAAGGAACTCTCCGGCATCCAGAAACTGGCGCGCGAAAACGCCCGCAAGGCCAAAATTCACAACAAGAATCTCCGGGACTGCCGGGTGCATTACAACTCCAAGCACTCCCGCGCCGGGGAAACCACCCTCTTCATTACGGAAGGCATCTCCGCCTCCGGCTCTATCACGACGGCGCGCGACGCAGAAACCCAGGCCGTTTTCTCCCTGCGGGGCAAGCCGCTGAACTCCTTCGGCATGAGCCGTAAAGTCGTCTATGAAAATGAGGAATTCAACTTCCTCCAGCATGCCCTGAACATTGAAAACGGGCTGGAGGAACTGCGCTATGACAAAGTGGTCATCGCCACGGACGCTGATGACGACGGCATGCACATCCGTATCCTGCTGATGACATTCTTCATCCAGTTCTTTCCGGAATTGATACGGGAGGGACACCTTTTCATCCTCCAGACGCCCCTCTTCCGCGTGCGCAACAAACAGCAAACGATCTACTGCTACTCGGACGCAGAAAGGGAGGAAGCCATCGGCCTGCTGGGGAAAAACCCGGAAATTACCCGGTTCAAAGGCCTGGGAGAAATCTCCCCCCAGGAATTCAAGGCTTTCATCGGGGAAGGGATGCGCCTGGACCGCGTCCGTCTGGAAGACTCCCACAAGGTGAAAGACCTGCTGTCCTTCTACATGGGCAAAAACACGCGGGAAAGACAGGAATACATCCTGAACAACTTGCGTGTTGAACTGGATCCGGTCATGGACTAGAGTAAAGCAACGCCTATCTATGCTTACCATTCCCAAGGAAAAACTGCCGATTCACATCGCCTGCATCATGGACGGCAACGGCCGTTGGGCGAACAGCCGTCATCTGCCGCGGCAGGCAGGCCACCGGGCGGGAGCGGATACGGTGGAGCGCTGTGCGGACTTCTGCATGACCCATAATATTCCCTGGCTCACTCTTTACGCTTTTTCCTCGGAAAACTGGAACCGCCCGAAGACGGAAGTGCACGCGTTAATGCTCCTGCTGCACGAATTCCTGAAAAAACGTCTCCATCAAATGATGGAAAAAGGCGTGCGCCTTCATGCCATAGGCGACCTTTCCCGTCTTCCCGCCCGCACCCGGAAACTTCTTCAGGACAGTCTGGAAGCCACTTCGGGAAACACCAGGCTCAACCTGGTTCTGGCCATTTCCTACGGCAGCCGTGGGGAAATTGCCTCCGCCGCCAGGAAAATAGCGGAAAAAGTCTCCCGCGGGGAGCTCCAGCCGGATGCCGTGACGGAAGACCTGTTCGGCGAGTATCTGGACACCGCCGGCATGCCGGAACCGGACCTGCTTATCCGCACCTCCGGAGAAATGCGCGTCTCCAACTTTCTTCTCTGGCAGATCAGCTACGCGGAAATTTACGTGACGGACACATTGTGGCCGGACTTTGGCGACCGGGACATGGAAGCCGCTCTGCTGGACTACTCCCGCAGAAAACGCCGTTTCGGAGCGCTCTGACCTTTTTTAACCCCCATTCCTGCGAAACAGACATGAACCAATACGCTCTTATCCTGGCCGGCGGCAGCGGCACCCGTTTCTGGCCCCTCTCCCGCGACCACCGCCCCAAACAGCTCCTGAACATGTTCGGGGAAGGAACCCTCCTCCGCCAGGCCATCGACAGGCTGGACGGGCTGGTGCCCCGGCAAAACATCTTTATCCTGACCAACCATCTGCAGGAAGCGGAAGTGCGCCGCCAGGCCCACGATATTCCCGTGGACAACATCATTTCCGAACCCGTGCGCCGGGACACGGCTCCCGCCATCGCCCTGGGCATCGGCCTCATCAAGGCGGCGGATCCGCACGGAGTCATGCTCGTCATCCCCTCCGACCAGCTCATTCAGGACCAGGAATCTTTCCGCACCCTGATGAAAGCCGCCATGGACACGGCTGCCAGGGAAAAAGCGCTTGTCACTGTGGGGATCAAGCCTACTTGGCCCTGCCCCTCCTACGGCTACATTGAACGCGGAGAAGAAATCCAATCCGTTCCGGGCTGTTCCTGCCGTGAAGTCATTCAATTCCGCGAAAAACCGGACACGGCCACGGCCGCATCCTACCTGAGCCGGGGCAATTTCTGCTGGAATGCCGGCATGTTCGTCTGGAGCATTCCCGCCGTGTGCGAACAGCTGGACAAGCACTGCCCGGAACTGGCCTCCTTCGTGGAACACGTTGCCGAATCTCCGGCCCCGCAGGAAACCATTCGGGAAGAATTTCCGGCGCTCACCCCCATTTCCATAGACTTCGCGCTCATGGAGCATGCGGACAGAGTGCTGAACATAGAAGCCACCTTTGACTGGGACGATGTAGGATCCTGGATCTCCGTAGCCAACTATCTGGAAACCCACAATAAAAATACCACCAACACGGACATCACCGTGCAGGACGCCTCCGGCAACATTGTTTTCTCCCAGAAAGGAGACAAGCACGTAGCCCTGCTGGGAGTGGAAAACCTGATTGTGGTGGAAACGGCGGACGCCATCCTCATTGCGGATAAAAACAAGGCGGACGAAATCAAGAAAATCGTCAACCAGCTGCCGGACGAACTCAGATGACCAGTCCGCACCCCGCCTTGGGCATCGATTACGGAGAAGCCCGCATCGGCATTGCCGCCACGGACTCCGTGGGCATCATGGCCCATCCCGTAGAAACCATCCACAGGCATCAGACGGACGGAATTTCCCGCATTGTCCAGCTCGTCCAGAAACGGGGAATACGCACCCTGGTGCTGGGTCTTCCCGTCCGCATGGACGGCACGGAAGGAACTGCCGCGGCCAAGGTGCGCGCTTTCGGAAGGGAACTGGCCGCAGCCCTTCCCGGCCTTCCCCTGATCTTCATGGATGAATGCCTCACCACCGTCATTGCGCAGGAAAAACTGCACGCCGCCGGGAAAAAGGCAAAAAACTTCCGCCCCGTCATCGACCAGGTAGCCGCCGTGGAAATACTCAACACCTGGCTTGATTCCACGCTGGGCTGAAGCCAACGGCGCGCACGCTCCGTCCCTCCCGGCTCTACGCTCCTACGGAACTCCTTACTTCCCGTTTCCTGAGCAAGACCATTCTCCCGGCAAACAAAAACGCCGCCAGCCAACGCCCCCAACCACAGAACGCTGAAAACGTCCTTTCAGCATTCCGCAGTACGGGAAAACGCAAAAGCTCCCTTTCCGCGCATCAGGCGCAATCCATGCTCAGCACCACCTTGCCGCTGCGGAACTCCTCCTGGGCCTTCTCCACAGCTTTCCGCACATCGCTCAGCGGATAAACGGTGTCCACGGCCTGCTTCAACCTGCCGTCCGCCATCAGGCGCGCCAGCCTGTCATAGGCGGCCTCAATCTCTGAAACAGGGGCATTCTTAAGCCACTGCGTCACCCACAGCCCCTCCAGTTTAATACCCTTGAAAATCAGAAAACCATTCGGCACCTTGATGCTCTTCCGGCTCATGGCCCCGTACGTCACCATGCTCCCGCCGGGAGCCAGCATATCCATCAGGCGCAGGGCGCTTTCTCCGCCCACGGCGTTGGAAGCCAGCACAGGCCTCTTTCCATCCAGGCGGGCCAGCGTATTCTTCACCACATCCCCGTCATCCTCGCCCACCACCAGATCGGCGCCCAGCTCAGTCAATTCATCCCTCAATTCATCCGGCCTTCTCACAAAATTCACTGTCTTCACGCCCATTTCACGGGCCAGTTGAATAATGCACCTTCCCACTCCGGAATTGGCGGCATTCTGCACCAGCCAATCCCCCGGCTCCAGGGAAACGAACCCTTCCAGCATGCGCAGGGCGGTCAGGGGATTCACCTTCAGCATGGCCGCCTGGACGGGATCTACCCCCACCGGAAGCTTCATGACATTCACGGAGGGAACCGCCACATACTCGCTCCAGGAACCCACGCCGCGCAGGAGAATCACCTCATCTCCCCCTCGGAATCCCTCTGCGCGAGACTCCTGCACCACGCCGCAGCCTTCCAGGCCGGCGCGGGAGTGCGGCAATACGGGCTTCAAACCATAAACTCCCTGTACAAAATTGATGTCCGCCGGATTGATCGGGGCCGCCTTCATCCGGACCAGAACTTCTCCCTCCTCCGGAACGGGAATGGGGCCGGAAACGTACTCCAGCACTTCCTGGGGCTTCATGCTGCATTCGGAAAACTCTGCATAATGATTCTCACTCATGCTTTCACTTTCTCATGGAACGCCCCTCCGTGCAAGCGCCGGATACGTTTTACCCGGGAGCAGTCAGCCATAATACCGCTGCCGTGAAAAAACCACAAGGGTGCAATCTTTCCCGCATTCTGCACTTTTCCTGTGGAGAAAGACCTTCATCCGGCCCGGCTATCCGGCCTGCCCCTGCTCCACAGAGGAAGTCCGGGAAAAAATACGGAAGAACGCCTCATTTTCCTCTTTATCTGCGGTACCGTTCATTTTCCCGGATCAGCCTCTCCCGCTTTCAGCTCACCGCCTCTGCAGCCCCTCTTCATCATGGAAGAAAAAACCGGAGTTCACGCAAAAGAAAAGGCATGCTTCCGTACAGTCCAGGATAAATTCCAGGGCTTTCGTCCGGTTGTTCTTGACCTTAGGCAAAAATACGCTAGACTATCTCTCTCGCATTAACAAATAACTTCGATTGCCATGTCCCGAATTTGCATCATCAGAGGTACCATGCCTCACAAAGGTCGTCGTATCCATCGCTCCGGTCTTGCCAAGAAAAAGGGCGGTATTGGTCGTCACGTCACTAAGACTGTCAATCGTACCGTTTTCCCCAACCTTCAGGAGAAGCGCATCTGGGTTCCTGAACTCGGTCAATTCGTGAAAATGAAGATTTCCGCCAAGGCCCTGCGTACGATCAACAAGAACGGTGCTTACAACACTCTTAAAAAAGTAGGTCTCCTGTAAAAAAGATTCTTTTTTTGAACGTTGTTTCACCACTTGAACTCTAAGGCTTCAACGAGGTGAGCAACTGACAGAAAAAGATGTCCAAAAAGACAAGGGATCATCTGCTTAAGTGAGGCACCTCCAAGTTGAAGGTTTTATTGAAACATTAATACGCCAACGGACGTAAACAATACGTCCTCTACTGGAAAAGATCACACAGATGAAAGCCCAAACCAAAATCGCTCTTAGAATTAATGATGACAACCCCAACCACCACCTGTGGAATAACAGGGGGGTTTGGTGGTGCCACGTTACGGTTCACAAGCCGGACTCCACGGCGGAACGCCTGAGATTCTCGCTGAAAACCCGTGACATTGAAAAAGCCCGCGCCCGTCGCGACAAGATTTTCGCCTCCATTCAGCAGCATTTCGGCATTGCCGCCTAAAAAAGCTGTCGGGAGAGATTAAGGCAAGTCACATCAATCTCTTTTATAAGAACCGCTCCGGATATGCCGGAGCGGTTTTTTATTACACAATAACAAAAGCTTCCCGGGAAAAACTTTCCGGAATTGAAGCGCAAGCTCTGGTACAGGGGAGGCATTCACAGCCCCTCCTGCCCCCTGGAATCCGGCAATCCGCAGGCAGGTACTTTAAAAGTGGGATTTTGTGCAGAAGGTTTGTTTCTATGGATGCCGGTTCAATTAAAAGCCTCCCCTGCCACAGGCTTCAGGGGCGGCAGGTATATGCCGCCCCTGAATGAATACAGAGCCGGCTCCTTCCCGTTACTTCTTTTTGCTGAACCGGAACATGGATGCTCCATGCCCGTTCAATTCTACCGCCATATCTCCCTGTACGGTCCCCTGGTCAGCGCGTTTCCAGAGGTCCCTTGCCTCATACGCGCCGGAAAGCCCCAGCTCCTTCAGATTCACCTTTAAAATTCCTTTCTCCTTCCCGGTATTGAAAAAGCCGGCCGCCACGGAACCGTCGGACAACTCCTTCGTCCACACCTGGAAACTCCCCTGGCGCCACGCTTTGCGGGCGGGGCGGGCAGCCGGATCCTGATCCACCGCTATCACCTCGTCATTGGTAAGCAGCCCCATCGTAAACGAATCAATATGCTCCAAATCACAGGAGACGATGAGCGGAGCGGACAGCAGGCACCACAGGGTCACGTGAGTGTACTGTTCATCCGGAGTCAGCCGCGTCTGGACAAACGTGGTGTTGGGCTGGTTAGGTTTGCCCAGCTTCCCAATCTGGAGAATGTCCGGGTCATTCCAATGTCCCGGGCGCATATGCTTCTGCCAGCGTTCCTGGGAAAAACCGATGCCGCTGACGCTGCCCCAGTGATCCTGGATATCCCCCGTCGTCCGCCATAAATTCGCCAGCTTGCCCAGCTCTTCCACATGTTCGTACGGGGCGGCATTGGACAAGCTGAGCACGATATCCCTTCCGGACTCGTCCAGCGCCTTGCGGATACGCTTTGTCGTAGGCACATCGTTGGGGTTCCAATCCACTTTCACATAATCGACCCCCCAATCCGCCCATTGTTTAGCGTCACGGTCAAACAGCCAGACGGCTCCCACATGATCTGCCTTTCTGCGATGAACGCCCGGATAACTTCCAAAAATTTGATCCTCCTGCTTGCGCTCCTTTTCCGGAATGGCCATTTCCCCGTAGTCCGACTTAGCGTTAGGCGCGCTCCCTCCGATAAAACCGGCATACGTTCCCATCCAAGGCGTGGAATAAATGCCCACCTTCATGCCCATGGCGTGAATAGCGTCGCACATGGCCTTCATGTCAGGAAAACGCTTATTGGGTTGAATGGCGCCATACTTCCCTCCGCGCCTGCCCTGCCAGCAGTCGTCAATGTTGATATAGGTCCAGCCATGATTGACCAGCCCCCGTTCCACAAAAAGCCGTGCCGTCTTCAGCACATTATCCTGCCCTACAGCCTCACTGTAGGAATACCAGCTGCTCCAGCCCATGGGCGGAGTCAGGCACAATTCGTCCCCCACCTTCAGAATCAGCTCCTTCATATCCTTTCCATGCCTGTTGGAAGCCTGGATATTTACCTTGTATTCCCTCTTCCCGAACGGAGCGGTACCCGCAATCAATCCGCGCGAATCCATCTTCAGGCCTGGGGGAAGCCCTGTTGCCTGAATTTTCATGGGCCGCTCCCCGGAGACGGGAACCTGGAACAGCATGCGGGAACCGGGGGTAGCCCCGACGATACGGGCGCCATTAATGGAGGGTGAAAGCGGAATTTCTGGAGTCAGGCGGACACCGGGAACAGGCGCAGGATAGGGATTAGGAAACTCTGCCCCAAATGATGCGGATACGGCAGCGCTGACAACGGCAGGGAGTAAAAAATGGTACAATCTCATAAATAGGGTTATAAAGGTGTACCTTAAAAACGTAGTTGCTTTGCCATTCCTTTCATTGCCCCCATTCCTCCCTCCTTCCGCAGTCCATCCTGTTTCTGCGTTTTCCCCGCAGAACATGGCGGACTTTGAAAAAAGGCCGGAACGGACACTCCCGGCAATCCGGCCACCAGGGAACGGAACTCCTCCTCACACATCACACACCCTGCCGTCGCCAGGGCATCCGCAAGCGCAGCGGAAGACGCCCGGACGCTCACCTGCCACCCTTCCGTAACGCCCAGCCCCGCCCGGGGATCAAGCACGTGGGAATACGCTTTCCCGCCAATTTTCACCATCTGCCGGGCGCTCCCGGAAGTGGAAACGGCCGCATGGCTCAACAGCAACACTTCCCCCTGCCCTTTTCCTGTATCCACCCGCAGCCGCCATCCCGGTTCCCCGGGAGGAGGAGCGCCGGCCAGAACATCGCTGGTACTGTCAATGAAGAAGGAACATACACCCCTTGTTTTCAACATCTCCGCCATCCGGTCCACAGCAAAGCCCTTGCCCATGCCTCCCAAATCCAGCCTCATTCCAGAAACAGCCTTGACCGCCATTCCCTTACGGACGGACAACTTTTCCCATCCGCATGCCCGGAGCGCGCCTTCCCGTTCCTCATCGGACGGGAGGACGCCAAGGCGGCGGCTCTTTTTCCACAGGCGAATGCAGGGCCCCAGCGTGGGATCAAAAGCACCGTTTGTCAGCCGGGCATAATTCAGGGCCAGAAGAAGCACCCTTTCCAATTCCGGAGAAACAGGCACGGAAATGCCGTATTCCGCAGCATTAAGCCGGGCCAGACCGCTTTCCGCATCCATGGCGGACATTACTTTTTCCCAGTGGACGGCACAGGCCAGAGCCTCCCCGCAAATCCTCTCCGCATCTTCCGCGTCCATGCCACTCCCGGGATAAGCGCGCACCGTGAACACCGTACCCATAACCGCCCCCCGAACTGTTACCCTCCCATCCGAGGAGTGCGCGCAGGAAAGCGGCTCCACAGAAGGGAGCTCCGCTTCCCCTTCCTGCCCCCGGATGGCGCCAGCAACAGACAGCAGGCAGGCGCAACATGCAGGAAAAGCAGCCTGCCGGAAAAAGGAACTCATGCGCACCCACGGGGACATAAGCAACAACCTACTCCGTACAAATGAACGGGGGCAAGGGCCGAATATGCCATAGGAACGCCCCTTTACCGGAATCCCATCACTTGAAAACGGACTCTGCTCTTTCCCGGTCCAAATCCGTAAGAAAGGAAGATGACCTTTTTACAGGAGCCCCCTCCCGGCAGGAAATGCAATGCCACGGTCATCAACCCACCCGGAAAGAAATACACAGGCCGCAGTGTTTTGCACCGCGGCCTGGACAATCTGTCTGAAAACGCTCTTCTATTTGGCAAACAGGCTGTGGATGCGGCGGCAGACTTCATCCACGTTTTCCCGTGAATTAAACGCGGAAATGCGGAAGAACCCTTCCCCCCTGGAACCAAAACCGGAACCGGGCGTAATAACCACATTCGCCTCATGCAGCATCTTGTCAAACATTTGCCAGCTGTCCAGACCATCCGGACACTGTACCCATACATAAGGGGCGTTTTCCCCGCCCCACACGCGCATGCCCGCCTGACGGCAGGCATTCAGCAGAAGCGAAGCATTCCCCAGGTAATGGCTGATGAGCGCGGCAGTTTGGGCCATGCCTTCCATGGTGAACAAAGCCGCAGCGCCCCGCTGGACAATATAGGAAGCGCCGTTGAATTTCGTGCTGGTGCGGCGGCTCCAGAGCTGGCTGATAGAAACCTTGTTCCCTTCGGAATCATATCCGTGCAATTCCCTGGGAATCACCACATAACCGCAGCGCACCCCTGTAAAGCCTCCTTGCTTGGAGAAGGAACGGAACTCAATGGCGCAATCCCGCGCGCCGGGAATTTCAAAAATGGATCTGGGAATGGAAGAATCCTGTATGAAAGCCTCATAAGCGGAATCATAAAGAATAATGGCACGGTTCGCCCGGGCGTATTCCACCCATTTCAGCAGTTCATTCCGGGAAGCCACAGCTCCGGTGGGATTGTTCGGGAAACACAGGTAAATCAAATCCACATGCTCATCAGGCAATTGCGGCACAAAATTATTTTCCGGAGTGCACGGCAGATACACCAGCCCTTCATAAGAACCATCCGGGCTGGAACTCCCGGTATTCCCGGCCATGACATTGGTATCCACATACACGGGATAAACCGGATCCGGCACGGCGATTCTGTTGCCGGGCCCGAAAATATCCAGAATGTTTCCCGTGTCGCATTTGGCTCCGTCAGACACGTAAATCTCATCCACTTCCACATGCACGCCGTGGGCCTGATAGGCTTTTTTGGCGATTGCCTCCCTCAGCCAGAAATACCCCTGCTCCGGCCCATAGCCGTGAAAACGTTCATGAGTGGACAAATCATCCACGGCCCGGTGCATGGCTTCAATAGCCGCCATGGGAAGCGGCTCCGTCACATCGCCGATGCCGCAGCGAATCAGCCTTTTGGCCGCCTCCGGATGGGATTCGGCAAACGCATTCACGCGGCGCCCTATTTCCGGGAACAAATATCCCGCCTGCAACTTGAGGAAGTTATCGTTAATGTTAGGCATGGTTTTAATAGTAAGCGCCTCATTCCATACCCGGAACGGGACGGAATCAAGGCCCCGTTCCGGCATGCCGTCCTTCCCTGCGTCACGAAACGGCGCAGCTTCCCCCCCTGCCGCAGTTTCCGCCGTGTAAAAGCGGCTGCTCCTGCCCTTTTGAGGGTCCACGCACCTCGCCGACATCCTGTCCTGCCAGATTCTCCTGAGCTTCTTCCCGGCAAAATTCCTAAGAACGGGCAAGCGGATGCCCAGCAAGGGAACCTCTTCATTCTGCGGGGCATCATGGCCCTGAAGAAGCCGGCAAGCTTCGTCCCCGTTCTGCGTCAGTCCTGCTTTTGAAACCGGAACTTCTAGGGACATGACATGCTTCTCCGGAACGGGAAAGCCTGTTTCCCTGTCTAAAAAGGACAAAAAGAAATCTTATGATCATGAATGAAATGGAAATCATTGACGTCCGCGGCCGTGAAATCATCGACTCACGGGGCAATCCCACCGTGGAAGTGGACGTGGCCCTCGCCGGGGGAGCTATCGGACGCGCATCCGTCCCCAGCGGAGCCTCCACCGGAGAACATGAAGCCTGGGAACTCCGGGATGGAGACGCCAAGCGCTACGGAGGCAAGGGCGTGCTTAAAGCCGTGGAAAACATCAATAAAATCATTGCCCCGGAAATATCAGGGCACGATGCCACCCTGCAGCCGGCCATTGACAAAATCATGATCGACCTGGACGGCACGCCCAATAAATCCCGCCTGGGGGCCAACGCCATCCTGGGCGTCTCCCTGGCCGTGGCAAAAGCCGCCGCCATTCAGCTCAACCTTCCCCTTTTCAAATACCTGGGTGGACCGAACGCCAAGGTTTTGCCCGTCCCCATGATGAACATCATCAATGGAGGGGCCCATTCGGACTCCCCCATCGACTTTCAGGAATTCATGATCATGCCCAAGGGGGCTCCCACTTTCCGGGAATCCCTGCGCTACGGGGCGGAAGTTTTCCATGCGCTCAAGGATGTGCTGCATGACCGCGGCCTTTCCACTGCCGTGGGGGATGAAGGGGGATTCGCCCCGGCCCTGAAATCAGCAGACGACGCCCTGGAATGCATTGCACAGGCCGTAAAACGGGCCGGGTACACCCTGGGCACGGATATCTTCATTGCCCTGGACGTGGCTTCCTCCGAATTCTACGATCCCTCCCGGAACCTGTACGTCTTCAAAAAATCAGACGGCCTGGGCAGAACAGCGGAGGAACTGACGGCTTACTATCAGGAACTCCAGAAAAAATACCCCATCATTTCCATTGAGGACGGCTGTGCGGAAAACGACTGGCTGGGCTGGGAACAGCTAACTAAAGCCATGGGCGGCAATACCCAGCTGGTAGGGGACGACCTGTTCGTGACGAATGTGGAATTCCTGAATCAGGGCATTTCCCGCCATGTAGCGAATGCCGTCCTGGTGAAAGTCAACCAGATAGGTTCCCTGACGGAAACGCTGGATACGGTGGAACTGGCCAAGGATAACAAATACTCTGCCATCATCTCCCACCGCTCCGGGGAAACGGAAGACGCCACAATCGCGGATATTGCCGTAGCGACGAACGCGGGGCAAATCAAAACCGGCTCTCTAAGCCGTTCCGACCGCATGGCCAAATACAATCAATTGCTTAGAATTGAAGAAGAACTGGGAAATGACGCAGTTTATGGTGGTAAAATTCATATTCTATGATCAAAAATATGTTGTTTGACTGCAAGGAATGCTCTGGAGACGCCGCTACTACCACCGTTTTACCCTGGCGGAGCTTGAAATCCGCCGGGAGAAACGTGCCCTGATCGTCCAGAGAGGCCTGCGCCTCTTTGCCATTGTCCTGGCCCTGTGCCTGACGATGCTGCTTTCCCTGGTGTGTTTCAAACCATGGAAGGATCTGCGCTCCCTGGAGCATGAACGTTCCTTCCTTCAGGCTCATCTGGAAAAATCCAGGGAGCAGATGGAACAGGCAAAAAACGAATTCATCTGGATCTCACAGGATCCCCACTACTTTGAAATGATTGCCCGGGACAAAGGCAACCTGGCCCTTCCCGGAGAGCACATTCTCCGCATTGCGGAACCCAAGCGCCTGAAATAAAGCGTTTTTCAGCGGAAAAAGGAAACCATGCGCGCGGTTCCTCCCCCTCTCCCGCCGTAGGAGGTTCCCAAACGCTGGCATGCAGGACGGAATACGGAACAAAGCCAACGCAGCCTTACTCAGGCTGCCTGTCCGGCGCAGTCTTGTCATACTCCCTCATCAATTTGGCGGACCAGCTGATGCTGTCGGGAAAACGGCATGCAGGCGTCGTAGTCAGGTATGTTCCCAGCTTTTTAGCGAGGGGATCCGCATCCTGGTGCCTGGAAAAATACAAATCCCTCTGTTCCTGGGGATCATCCGCCACATTGTAAAACTGCGGAGCGCGATCCGGTACCAGCAGGTACTTCATATCACCGGCCAGCACAGCGGACGTGTAATCCGTGCACCAGAAAAAGGTGCGCGGAACGGAAGCTCCCTTGTTCCCCACCAGCTCCAGAATATCCATGCCGTCCAGCTTTCTGGGAATGTGACGGCCATTCGCCTTCAGCAAAGCGGGAAGCAAATCCACGGAGGAAACGGGCTGTCTGCAAACGCTTCCGGGAATCAAACGCTTGTCCGCCGGATATCTGATAATAAAAGGTACGCGAACACCTCCCTCAAAATGCTGCCTCTTGGCACCCCGGAAAGGGGCATTGCAGGAAGAAGCTTCCGGAGCGCCTCCATTGTCCGACAGGAAGACGACGATGGTATCCTTTTCCAAACCGTCCGCTTTCAAGGCATCCAGAATGCGGCCTATTCCCCTGTCCATCGCATATACCATGGCGCAATAAACCCGTCGTTCCCCGTTCTGCACGTTCCTGAATTTGGTGATATCCTCCGGTTTGGCTTCATTGGGCCAATGGGGGGCGTTGTAGGAAACGAACATGAAAAACGGTTTCTTATCCTTTCCGGCTTCCTGCAGGAATTCAACCGCCCGGTCTGTAATATCGTCCGTCAAATAGGTGATGTCCGTCTTATCCGTAAAATTGGATACAATCATGGAGGGATTCAGGCCTTCAGCCTCTTTCTTCACGGGAAAATAATGCCGGGAACCGCCCAGGAACCCCCACCAATGCGTAAAACCGCGCTCCGGAGGCGTATATCCCTTCGTGTGGCCAAGATGCCACTTGCCGAATACCGCGCTCCGGTACCCGCAGGGGGCCAAATACTCCGGAATCAATTTTTCCGTCTGCGGCAGCCCGTAGTGGGACTCCGGAAGATAATCCATCTGGATATTGGGATTCGTCGTGATGCCGTAACGCTTGGGGAAACGCCCCGTCAGCAATCCCATGCGGGAGGGGGAACACATCGGTGCCGTCACATACGCCCGGGAGCAAAACACGCCCTCCTTGGCCAGCCGGTCAATGGAAGGCGTTTTAATCTGCCTGGAACCAGTACAGCCCAAATCCCCATAACCCAGGTCATCCGCCAGAATGACAATCATGTTCGGCGGTGTGGAAAGGCGGGGCTGCGCAACTGCCGCTCCGCAAAACAAACCGCATAGAATCAACAAAAGGCGCACTTTCTTCATCATGCGTTTATCTACGTATCTTAGCCGCCCTATCAATCAAAAAACCTCATTCCGAAATTCCCTGACGCTTCGTTTCCGCAAACCAGATCCTCCGGCGTTCCATGACTTTGCCTGAAACTACGGAACGGCAGAACTACTCTCTCATCTGCCGTAAAAGAGCCGCTATATACTGCCGGGCCTCCGCTTCCTCAATACCCGTACCAAACTCGAATGGCTTTCCTCCCGGCTGCTCCACCACAATTTTATACAGAGTTCCATGATTCCGCCGTATACTGCTTTCCTCGATGGAAATACGGGAATCTTTCTCCAGCAAAAAATGCTGTCGGCGGCCCAGATTACCTACTCCTCGGAACAATTCCCCCCTGCCTGGCGTCAGGATCAGCGTCATGCGGCCAAACAACACATAAAAAGCTCCCGCAAATGTACCAGCCCCAACCAGAACAAAAGGGATTAAAAACAATAGTCCGAACAGATTTTCGCAAGACATTTCCTTCATCACCGCAAACAGGGCAACGCATGTCACAGAATTCCAAAAAATCGAAAACATCAGTAGAAAAAGTCCTACACCTTTTGGTTTCTTATACGTTATTTCCAGCCCCCTCGCCGTTTTCGTCACGCTCATGCGGCGGGGAATGGAATCAAGAATTTCCTCATCCCTTTCCTCCTGAACAATCTCTGAAAATTTGCTTATCTTATTGCAGGAGCGGCATAACACCATATCTGCAGCCATATTCACATCTTCCATAGCCAGAAAGGCGCCGCATGCCGGGCACTTCCATTCAGTGTGGATAGCCATATCAGGCACTCTAACAAACTTCCATATTCGTTAAAGAATAAAAAACATAGCCCGTTCCCACACGCATCCCATTCATGGGAATACCACTTTTTAAAAACAGGAAAAAAGGACGTCGGTCTTTCTCTTCCTACACAATCCGGCTTCATTCTATTTTTACAGATAGAATATAAAACAAACCACATTGGCTGTTTTTACTGCCTTGTCCGGCAAACTATCATCCGTGACACAGGGCGATCCAATGTCATTTTCAAAATGGGGAGCTGGAACCTTCGCCCCTTCCAGCTCCCTCGGAAGGGTCACGCGGACCTCTTGTGAATCATGCGTTTTCCCATCACCTTGATCACAGTGGCGGCTGTATCCATCTTCATATTTTTTATGTAGAATGTCGTGGTATTGGACTTTTTATCCTGACTCATGTTGACAGTTTTCTCTCCGCCAAGCAGAACCGCTTTCACATCACCCTCAAACGAGCAGGGAATGGTCAGCTCTCCATTATCCGGTTTATCATAAACAAAAATATAGGTAATATCTTCCCCCTTTCTGGTAAGGCGTCCCCATGTCAGTTCAATATTCAGCGGATTGGCTCTGGTTCCATAAATGGCTTCACCGTTTTTTTTCATCCAGGAACCGATTTCCTTGAAAATACGGATGCTTTCAGGAGGAATGGATCCGTCGGGCATGGGGCCTATATTAAGCAGAAAGTTCCCTCCGCGGCTAACTGTATCAATTAACTCCCGAATCAGGGCTTGAGATGTTTTCCATTCCTGATTATCCGCTGAATATCCCCATGTTCCATTAAGAGTCTGGCATGCTTCCCAATCTCCATTAATGCCAGTTGCCGGAATATGGTGTTCCGCTGTGGAATAATCCCCTTTCCATGCGGGAGTTACTCTGATTCCCCCTTCACTAAGATGATTTGCAGAATGGTACAAGCGATTATTTTGAATTGCCTTGGGATTTTTTTCAAAAAGATTCTTCATCAATGCTGTCGCATTCCACGCCTTATCTCCCTGAAAACCAGGCTGGCTGAAATCCCACCATACCAGATCTACCGGGGCATAACTGGTCAGCAGCTCATTGAAAATATTGTAAAGGTAATCCTTGTATTTTTCATGGTTCCCGAATTGCCGCCGTCCTTGTTTTTGAGCCTCATAGTTACCCTTAGGATAAGAAATGCCTGAACCTGTCGGATCGTAATCCGGATGGCTCCAGTCAAGAAGGGAAAAATAATATCCTGCCTTCATTCCATATTTTTTACATGCCTCTGCATATTCCTTTACAATATCAACACCCTTGGTCGTTTTAACGTTAAAATCACTGAATTTTGAATCAAACATGTTAAAACCCTCATGATGCCGACTTGTCAGGATTGTATAAACGCACCCGGCCTCTTTGGCCAATTTTACCCATGTCTCAGCCTTTCCGCGTTTGGGCTTAAACCGGGGAAGGGCCTCTCTGGCGTATGTTTCGCTATCCACTCCGGAATACTGCATAATCCATTCCACGCATCCCTTATATTTTTTCCCCTGAATTTCCCCCGCCAGCCCGGAATACAACCCATAATGGATGAACATGCCGAATTTTCCATCTCGCCACCATTTCATTCTTGCGTCCCGGGCATCCTCAGTCTCGGGAGGCGCTCCTTCATGCACCTGCGGTTCCGTTCTTTTTTGAGCATTTTTCTTTAAAGTAAACTTTTGCATAAACTCCAAATACGGTTTGATTTCCTCTTTATTTTGCATCATTCCACTCATAGCCAGCCGTTTAGAGGCATCATGCAATTTCCCCTGCAACTCCATTGCCGCTTTATAAGCCTTCTTGAGCTGAGGGGGACATGATTCTGAAGTAAGCTCAAGAACGGCAACAAGATCGGGATTACGCCCACATTCCTCCACCAAGGCACGGAAATGCTCCATAGCCATAGGAAGATGATCCGGAGATTGAACGGTATCAAGTTCCCGAACCGCACTTTTCAACACTTCATGAAGTTCTTCAAATCCCCTCACGCTGGGGTCGATTCCATATGCCGGAAACAGATGAAAGAACAACATCATTATGGAAAATACATTCGCCTTCATTACCAATGAATACGAAACGCAACACTTTTTCTTTCAGAATTATTCATGCCGGTTCTGCTTTCTTGTTCCCCAATTTCATTTCTCCGGACGGCCTTACTAAAAAGGCCGAAAAGAAAAAAATGCCGATTCCGCATGATGGGAATCGCCTGTTCCGTTAATTTAAGAAGGGCATGACCCGCCTATGCTGACGGTGTCAAATTCCACAATCTTTACAATAATGTTCTCCGCCTCATCCGCCTCCTGATTCCTGATGGCTGCGAGAAGGTCGTCATGCAGCTTCATGGCGCCGGAGTCGTATTGCTTCTCCTGAAGCAGCTTTTCCAGATTCTCCTGCACATGGCGGATGACCACGTTATATAATTCCGAGAGCACCGGATTATGCGTGGCGCGGGCCACGGCGGCATGAAACAGCATGTCATCCTCAATGCCCTGCCTTACCCTGCCGTGGCAGTCTTCCAGGGCATTTTCCAGCTCCTTCAAATCTTCATCCGTCCTTTTAACGGCGGCCAGCCGCGCAATTTCCTTTTCCAAAGCCAGCCGCGCCTCCAGAATCTGAGGCAGCTCGGATTCCTTGAGGCGGTTGCTCACCGCGACGGCAAAGCGGTCTGACGCCATCACGTACGTGCCGTCCCCGGGGCGCGCTTCCAGCATCCCCATGTGAATCAGGGATTGAAGGGCTTCGCGGATGGTGTTGTGGCTGACGGAAAAGGCACGGGCCAGTTCCGCTTCCGCGGGAATGCGGTCTCCAACCTTCCATTTGCCGGACCGTATCATGGATTCCATGGCGGTAAGCACCTGGCGGGCCAGGGACACCCGCACCGGTTTCTTCAGCTCCATTGTCTTGGACTGCTTCATGAAAAATTATCGGATAACGGTCCAGAGACGCCCCTTCTCCGTCTTGATTAACTGGATATCCAGCCCAAAGGCGTCTTTCAGGTTTTCCTCCGTCAGCACCTCGTCCCGGCTTCCATGCGCCACGATTTCTCCAGACTTTAAAATCATGCCGCGGTTAAATACGGGAAGGATATCTTCAATGCGCTGGGTGATGAACACGATGGTCAGATCAGGCCTCGTTTCAGCCAGTTCTTCAATGGTTTTCAATAAAAATTCCCGCCCTGCCAAATCCAGATAAACGCTGGGTTCGTCCAGAATCATCAGTTCCGGATTCGTCATCAGAGCCCGGGCAATCAGCACTTTCACCTGTTCCCCGGAAGACATGGCTACCACCGGTCTGTCTATCAAATGCTCCGCTTTCAGGGATTTCATGATTCCTGCGGCTTTTTCCTCCTCTTCCGGCGTCGGCTCCCTCAAGAGGCCGATAGTGCCGTCGGGGCCGGAAAGCACCATGTCGCGCCCGTTCCAGGAGCCATCCTCCAGCCACTTGTGCATGAACGGACTCACCCACGCAATGGACTTGCGCAATTCCAGCAGGTTCACGTGCCCGAAGGTCTTGCCCAGAACCTGCACCCTGGCTCCGAAGAGCGGCCACGCAAACCCCATCAGCACCTTGACCAGCGTTGTCTTTCCGGCGCCGTTGGCCCCCAGAATAAAACAACGTTCTCCGCGCTGCACCTGCCAGGAAATATTGTGCAGGATTTCGTGCCCGCCCAGGTATACCCTGGCGTTTTCCACATTGACGGCCGGCGTGGCGTGCTCCATAAACTGAACAAATGGCGGATTTCCGGGAAAAGCCCGGGAATATCCGTGCCGCTCCGCCGCATTCCGGCGGAACGGCACGCGTTCCAGGTAAAAGAAACCTTAGTTCCTTTCAAACAGGCTGCGAATCTTGGCGCCCACGATTTCCACCGGGTGCTGGCCCAGGGCTTCGCGCTTGGCTTTGAGGTTGGGAGCGCCCTTGGCTGCCTCTTCCAGCCAGTCCTTGGCGAACTTGCCGGATTCAATGCGCTTGAGGGATTCCTTCATGCGTTCTTTCACCTCCGCGGGCAGGATCTGCGGGCCGTTGTAATATTCGCCGAATTCGGCCGTGTTGGAAATCACGGAGTTCATTTTCTGAATGCCGCCGTTATAAATCAGATCCACAATGAGCTTGGCTTCATGCACGCATTCGAAGTAAGCCATTTCCGGCGGGTAGCCGGCTTCCGTCAGGGTTTCAAAGCCGTACTTCATCAGGTCCACCAGACCGCCGCACAGGACGTTCTGTTCACCGAACAGGTCTTCATACGTTTCCTGGGCCATGGTGCATTCCAGCACGCCGCCGCGGGTCAGGCCTTCAGCCTTGGCCATGGCAAGAGCCACGTCACGGGCCTTGCCGGAGGGGTTCTGATGAACGGCAATCAGGCCGGGGCAGCCGAACCCTTCTTCAAATACTCGGCGCACTTCCGTGCCCGGGCCCTTGGGGGCCACCATGATGACATCTACATCCGCGGGGGGGACGATGGTATTGAAAACATACGCGAAGCCATGGGAGCAGCAAAGCGTCTTGCCGGCCTTCAAGTGAGGCTTGATTTCAGCTTCATACACGGCGCCGTGGCTTTCATCCGGCAGCAGAATGTGAATGATGTCCGCTTTTTCGGCGGCTTCCGCGACGCTCATTACCTGGAATCCATCCTGGGCGGCGGCGTCAAAAGACTTGCCGGGGCGAACGCCGATAATCACGTTCACACCGGAATCACGCATGCAAAGTGCCTGAGCGCGCCCCTGGGCGCCATATCCGATCACGGCAACGGTCTTGCCGTTCAATGCGCTGAGATCAGCGGCGTTGTCATGAATAATATCCATTGTTACTCCTTCTTTAAGTAATTCATCCAAACATCCAATGTTTGGATGAATGTCAACATATCCATCCTTCTCATGATTGCAAGCCTATTTTAAGCAGGCGCCTGTGTTTTTCCCTGTTCTTTGCAAAAAAACGGAAAGGACGGGGCAGGAAAAAGCGGAAAAATACGGGACCGGAGCCATGCAGGAAGAAGAACCACACCGGAGAATTCAAAAGCATGACATTCCCGCACGGCGGAACACTGGAAAGGAACGCCCGGCCCATGCCCAAAAATTTTTTCCTGGCAGGAGAAAAGCCACCTTTTCCACATTCCCCATTTCAAAAATATCCCATATTCACGGCACACCGCTTCTTCAAGCCCGCCCCATGTCATTTGTCCGGAGAGGCCTGGACATTGGCGTAAATCAACCGGGAAGTATCATACCCCAGTTTTTCCGCGCAATGAAGCATCGGCTGAAGCTCGTCATCCTTCAACTGCGGCGAGCGGGCAAGCAGCCACAGATAATTCAGGGAACCGCCGGAAACTACGGCGCGGGTGTAATTTTCATCCAGGAAAGCCACTTCATACCGGCCGTATACCAGTGGTACAAAGTACACTTTCAAATGATTGGGGGCATCCCCCGCCACCGCCCGTGCACGCGCCTCCTTCCGTTCCCCGGTACGAACGTCATAACCGCTGTTAACCACGGAAATGGAACCGTCCTCCCTGCGGTCATACCGGGCAAGAACCCTGCTGAGCCCGCGCTCGAACCAGTTTTCCAGACGGGCTATTTCGTGCCATTCCCCCAGATAACGTTCCAGATTGAAATCCGGCATGGGATCGGTTTTGACGGAATGACCGTGAAACAGGGAAGTAACGATGGTCTGTATCATGCTCATGATTTGACAGAAAATGCTTTGTTAAAAAAAGTGCGGATATCCGGATATTGGAACGTAAACCCTTCCCTCATCAGCGTCTCCGGAACGGCGCACTGGCCGCCGGTAATCACCTGGGAAGCTTCTCCCATCAGCAACCGCAGAACGGCGTCCGGAACACGGATGGACAGACGGGTGTGGAAATGTTCCGCGGCTGCCCTGTAGAATTCCCGGTTGGTGGTGCGCTCCGGCGCCGTTACATTGACCGGGCCGGAAATATACTGCCTGCCCATAATGAAGACCAGGGCATCCGCCAGATCTTCCAAAGCCACCCAGGAAAAAAGATGATCCGGATTTCCTGCGGTTGCCGTAACGCCGAACCGGGCCGGCCGCATCATCTCGGGGAGCGCCCCTCCATCCGGAGAAAGGACTACGCCAAACCGGGTAAGGACCAGCCGCACGGAGCTGTTCACCAGCCCGGCCTCCTTTTCCCAGGCCACGCACAATTCCGCCAGAAAGGAATCCGCTTCCGGAGCGTCCAGTTCCCCATGACAGCCGCCGGACGAGCCATAGTACCCGACAGCAGAGGCGGAAATCATCACTCCCGGCGGTTCATGCAGCCTGTTGACCGCTTCCACCAGCTTGCGGGTGGTCATGATGCGGCTCTCCACCAGCTCCCTCTTGTAGGCATCCGTCCAGCGCCGGTCGATGGGCGCTCCGGCCAGATTGATGACGGCATGGCATCCCGCCAGGGCCTGCGCCAGGCAATCCACGCCCTCCTGGGCAAATAGATAGCGCCGCAAGGGCGTCACCCGATGCCCGAACATCTCAAGACGCTTGGACAAATGACTCCCTATAAATCCTCCGGATCCCGTAATGGCTACATTCATCACCTTAACCCAAATGGAGGCCCGCCTCCGGGGCGGAGGTCCGGCACCTCGCCGGAATCTCCCCCACGGAACAGGCAGCCTTTGCCGGATAAGACATTTCCGGCACTCCCCTGTGTTCAGAAGAGGACATACTTTGCCGCATTCCCTCTTCCGGAAAGAATTTTTACAGTGGAACACTTTTCCCGGCCGCACAGGAAAAGATAACTTGATTTTCACCAGCCTCATCTTATGTTGGATACCGTCACAACCGCTGCCCTGTCATGAATAAATCTCCCAAAACCGTCTTCTCCCTGCTCATTCCCGCCGTCATCTTCGTCGCTGCGGGCGCCGCCATTTTTGCCTTCCAGAATTTCAGCAACAAGCGCGTATTGTCCGGCTTTGCCGGATATGTCTATTCCAAACCCATTTTCGGACAGAACAGGTTTGAAGGCATCCTGATCGGGCCGTCCTCCACGGGATGGGCGTGGAGAAAGGAAGTCAGCAAGGTTTCCATCACTCCGGATACCACGGTGGAAGAATTCGACGCCCGCAATGGAGGGGCTATCCTGGGCAAGGACAAGCTCCCCATTTCCTGCAAAGCTTCTCTGGTTTACCGGCTGGACCCGTCCCGGGTCAAGGAATTCATGGAAGATTACGGAGGCATCGCCCAAAGCTCCGGCCGCAATGATGACGAAGTGGCGGACGAAATCATGCTCTTTGCCTACAAAAATTTCATTCAGCAGCCTTTCCGTACAGCCGTGCGGGCGGAATTAAGCCAGTACAATGCCCTGGACGCCTCCGGCAGCCTGCAAAAAATTTCCGACAACGTTTACACGCAGTTAAGCAAGCGGCTGGACGGCACCCCCTTTATTGTGGATTCCGTAGCCGTGGGGGAAACAAATCCCCCGCAGGCCATCATTGAATCCGTCGTCAGAAAAGTTCAGACGACTCAGGAAAACGAACGCAAGGAAACGGAACTTCAAATCGCCCGGAAAGACATCGCTATCCAGCGTGCACGCGGGGAGGCGGAAGGCGCCATGAAAATGGAAATAGCGCGCCAGGAAGCAAACGCTAACCTGGCCCGGGGAGAAGCGGAGGCCAAAGTCATTGTCATGCGGGGCAAGGCCCAGGCGGAAGCAGCCCTGGAAGCAGCCCGGGCGGAAGCGGAAGGACTGGCATTGAAGGAAAAGGCCATGGGACCGAACATGCTCCGCGCCAAGGCCTTTGAAAACATGCTGAACAATGCGAAGGTCTATCTCCCCTCCGGAAAAGATGCGGAAGGCAACATGTCTGTACTGGGCATCCTGAACCTGGACAAGGAACCCGCCAAATAAACTCACCTGTTCCCGGCCCGCCGGAAAGGCGGCAGCATCACGAGGCCGCAGGCCCGGAAGGGGAAAAGCTGCCGTCCTCTTCCTCCCCGGCAAATTCATGCTTGAGCATGAACAGTCCGCACATATTCATCAACACGCAGGCGACATACAGCTTCACGGGCACCATGGCGAAATCCATCAAAGGCCCTGAAGGAAGGTTCAGGATGATCCATCCCCCGGCGCATATGGCGCCAAGTAACCCGGCATAGGAAAAGGGAGCCCTTCTGACCAGCCCCCACCAGCCCACGGGAGAAAGACCGGAAAAACGTTCCCGAACGGAGGTTCTCATGAATACACCGGGAAAGTAAATCACACCCGCCGCCAGGAACAGCCACGCCAGGGTAGTATCCGCCGCCCAGGCCGCAGTATGCGCATACACGGCGAAAGGCAGGAAGGAAACGATGATGCACACCACCAGCCGGACAAAAGGCAACATGAGGGAGACAAGCCATTCATCCAGTTCAGGAAAGGGGCAGATATCCTCTTCTCCCATGGCGGACTGCCTCACCATTTTCATGAAAAAGGCGCACATGAAAGGCAACAGAAAACAAAAGGCGGCAATCCATCCGATGAGAACATCCCGGGCCGCCAGGAACACGCCCCATACCATCATGACGGAAAAGACAAAAACCATGGGCCTTCCACGGAAAGGATAGCCCAGAGAGGAAAGGTAGTCGGACATACCAAAAATGTTAGAACATTCATTCACGTATCGTCAACGTCTTATCCAACTGTCTAACAAAATAATCCTCCCTTTTCTTCAGGAATAGAATGCCTCCACAATCCGGGCGATGCGCTCCATGTCCTGCGGCCCGCAGCGCTGGTCCACAGGAAGCGGCAGAAGATGCAGCGCCAGTTTCCGTTCCAGGCTGCCGGCAGGGGACTGTTCCAATACCTCCGGCCACAGGAGAGGAATCAGAACGCGCTTATCAATCAGCACGTTCCTCAGCTCGGGAAAAGCTGTCCAAAACGGATAATAACACGGAGCGGACAAGGAATCCGCCTCCACGGAAAGACGGTTCAAATGGCCCAGCCTTTCATGAAGAAAAAGGAAATGATTCATGCGGAGCAGCCGCGCCTGTTCATAATCAATGCCGCTCATCAGTCGCTCCGTCAGCCGGGAAACCCTTCGCAGCGGGGTATTCCGCAAGCGCCGTTCATTCCGTTCACAGGCGGCGGAAGCCCTTTCCTGCCCATGCTCCAGGCATTCCAGCAAAAAAGCGGCGGCAGGCAGGGATTCGTCCCGCTCCTCCGGTTCCGGCAAGGACCGCTCCGCATCCATCACGGCGATCCCCCCGTCAGGAAGACCGGAAAACTTTCGCGGGCTGTACAGGGAGGCCACTCCGGAACGGGCCGGAGAATACAGGGCCAGCGCATTGTCCACAATCAGGCTGCCGCCATACCGGGAAGCCAGACGGTCCACGCATTTCTCTTTGATTCCGAAGTAATTGGTGTACAAAAGGTATTCCCCCTTTTCCAATTCCGGCAGTTCCTCCGGTTCCAAGCGTTCGTCAATGCGGTAAGTAATCACGGGAATGCCAAGCCGTTCCATCGTTTCCACCACCGTCCGGCATGTATACAGGGGAACACGGACACAGCGCACATCCCCCAGGCGGCGCAGGATATATTCCAAAGCGCGTCTGCCGGAATTAACGGCTACACTCCTGCCGGGATGCCATTGCGGGAAATTGCCGTACTCCGGCAATTCCAGCCCGAAAAAACCGCCTATGCCCGTCCTCCTTTCCATACACCATGCCATACTACATCTCCCCTTTAAAGAAAAGCGCCATCTGGTACGGAATCCCCTCCTGCATCAGTCCGTCGGAAAAGCCGCCGGAACACGGATCGGAGAGGGCGCGGTACGCCATCCCCAGGAAAACAAACCGTTCCCTGTGGAAAAAATCTCCCGGAAAGCCATTCTTCAAAAAATACCGCGCTTTCATGTCTCCCTCCGCCATGAAACATTCATCCCTTTTCCTCCTGCCTCTGCCCCCTGTTCCATGTCTCCTCTCCAAAATGCCCCTTGCGGAACCGGATGCATCCTCCGTCCGGATAAATCACCGGCTTTGGCAGAAGACGCTAAAAAGCGTCCCGCAAGTATCGGGAAACATCATTGCGCCGGCCCCCGTTTCTTACCGGTGTTCCGGAGCGGAAACCTTCCCGGCGGCCAGCCATGTCGCCCGGTGCCACAATCCTTCCAGCACCCCGTAGCGGTGCCGCTCCAGCCACCAGCGGCAGAACCATATCTGTCCGGTCATGGCGGCAAAGCCGACCGCAAAACTGGTCAGATACCCGCAGTAGGGAGCCAGCCCCAGTGCATACGGGAAAAAAATCAGGGAGCCGATCACGGACTGGGAAACATAGTTGGTCAGGCTCATGCGCCCGTAGGTCAGCAGCGGAGCCGTCGCTTTCCTGAAATATTCCAGCCGGTACAACAGAACGAACCCGGCCACCCATACGCCGGTAAAGCAAACATTGTGCCACATGCTAAACACGGTATGCACAGGCCCCGGCAGCCCCGGCAGACACATCACCACGTAAAATGCACAGGCCCCGGCCAGGGAAAACAGCAGTCCGCGGGTCCAGAACACAGCCGTTCCGTCATTCTGCAGAAAGAAATCCTGGCGCCCCAGAACAAACCCCAGCAGGAACAGACCCGGGGCCTGCATCAAACGCCCGGCTTCAATACCCCATGCCAGGCTGGCCCATTGTCCTGTAGTCAGGTTCTCCCAGGCCATCACCCAGAAATTTCCCGTATCCACGGCGGATTTTAGGGAAGCGTACGATTCCGCAACAGACAGGGAGGGAGGAACCCAGCCCGGATGCATCCACTGAACCGCCGCATAGGCCCACTCCAGCGGCTGGGCCAGGAAAAACAGGGACAAAGCCACCAGCGAGGATGTCTTCAACCGGCGGCACGGCACCAGCAACAAACCTGCAAGTGAAAAAGTCAGCAGAACATCACCGCCCGGGAAAAACGCTGCATTCATGCAGGCGAACACCGCCAGCAGGCACATGCGCCAGACAAACCTGCCCGCAAAATCCCTTCCCTTCCGGGCCTGGTTACGGTACTGGACCGCAAAAGAGAATCCGAACAGAAGGGCGAAAATGGTGTAGGACTTGCCGGCAAACAGGAAAAAAAAGACCTCCTTGAACTGCTGGTTGGCCGCTTCCATCATTGGGGAAGAAGCCACGGGATAGGAATTATAGATGAAATGTTCAAGAAAATGCAGCAGCATGATCGCCATTACGGCAAAGCCGCGCAGAGCGTCCACCACGTAAATGCGTTCGTTGCCGGGGGGATATACGGAAGGCATGACAATAATACATGCCAGGAAACCTTCTTTTTTCAACAGATGGAACATATATTGCGGCAATTCCATTTACCACTCAAACCCCGCAGGGTATTTTCTCTTCATATTACTGAAAATTAACAGGTCCCGCTATCTTTCTGCTTGCAGCCCCTCTGGATGCATGGCATAAGTTCATGAAGAAATCTAACAAATGCCCGGTCTTTTTCCCAAAAGCCGCGGAAATCCGTCAGTTTCCCATGAATACCCCCCCTATCCTCTCTCAGGAAGAACTTGGCTGCGCCATGCAAAAGCTCCGTGCTCTGGCTGCCGCCATGAACCAGGTCCTGTTCGGTCAAAAGGATCTCATTGAACTGGTTCTCATTGGCGTACTGGCTCGCGGGCATATCCTGCTGGAGGGCCTGCCCGGCCTGGGCAAGACGGAACTGGTCAAAGGCCTCTCCAGGGCACTGGATATCACAGCGCGCCGCGTCCAGTTCACACCCGATCTACTGCCGGGAGACATCACGGGAACCCCGGTTCTTCAGGAAAGGGACGGAACAAAAAACTTCATCTTCCAGGAAGGGCCCGTCTTCGCCAACATCATGCTGGCGGATGAAATCAACCGCGCCTCCCCCAAGACCCAGTCCGCCCTGCTGGAAGCCATGCAGGAACGCCGCGTCACCGTCATGGGAGAGACCCATGCCCTCCCCTCCCCCTTTTTCGTGCTTGCCACCCAGAACCCCATTGAACTGGAAGGAACCTTTCCCCTGCCGGAAGCCCAGCTGGACCGCTTCCTTTTCAAAATCAACGTCAACCGCACACCGGCGGATGTGCTGGCCCGCATTGTCCTCAACCGGGAAATGGGCGTGGAACCTGAAATATCCCCGGTTTTGAACGCGCAGGAATTGCAGGAACTCATGCAAATGGCCCGGAATGTAGCCATTCCCGAAGTGGTGGCGGACTATATAGGCAGGCTGGTCAACGCTACGCATCCCGGAGAATCGGAAGCCTCCGGAGGCGTTAAATACGGGGCCAGTCCCCGGGCGGCCCTGGGCCTGGCGGCTGCCGCTAAAGCCCGAGCTTTGCGCCACGGGCGCGCTTTCTGCTCCTTTGAGGATGTGCAGGCCGTTATTCATCCCGTGCTGGAGCACCGCATCCTGCTCAACCACACGGCCCGTCTGGACGGACAGACACCCGCCGCAGTCATCAACCGCCTGGTCAGGGAAATCCCTGCCCAGAACAAGCCCCTGCCGGATTCCCTGGCCGCCGCAAAAATTCATTGACCACACCTCCTCAGCCCTTCCCCCATGCGCCGCCCTCTCTCCCGTTCATGGCTGTTCTTCAGCCTCTTCCTTCTTTCGGCATTCAATATTCTCCCCCTCCACGCAAAACCGGCCGCCGCTCCCCCCATCGCCGTTTCCGTGGAGAAAGCATTTGACTACAGCGCGAACGACGTCCGCGTCCCTCTCCGGGTGAAGCTGGAAAACACCACCGGCTCGGACAGGAAAGCCACTCTTCAATTCCATGAAGGGTGGAACGGAAACAGGAGAACCAGCCATACTTATCCGTTCTTCATTCCGGCCCGGGAAAGCGTTCATGCAGTCGTTTACCCTCTCCTCTCCTACAATCTCGTCTACGAAGTGAAGGAAAACCACGAAGGAGCTTCCCCCATTCCCACGGATACGGAGCACTGGAAAATGGTCGCGGTTATCCAGGAAGGCACTCCGGCGGACTGGCACCTGCTTTCCGAATCTTCCTATAACGCGGCCGTTTCCTCCTGCGACCTGATGAAATGGCCAGCCGATTACCGGATGTACGAGGGGCAGACCTGCCTCATCATCCCGGAAAAAACCTACCGTACCCATTTTGACGAAGCCCACCGCAAAGCCATCCGCCAATGGGTGACGGGAGGGGGAAACCTGTGGCTCATCGGTGACAGGGGGCTTTCCGTTTCCACCCGGTTGCTGGGAAACGGGCGCATTCTGCACGTTCCGTCCCTGGACGGCCTGCCGGAAGAAGAAAAAAAGCTGAAACTGGAGGAATTCATCAACCTCCACGAAAAGGGAAACTGTTACCCGGAGATTACCTCCGCCGCTCCCTATTATTTCTCAGCCCCATCCACCACGCTGGGGCTGGGGCTGATCATCTTTGCCGTGCTTGTCGGCCCGCTGAGCCTGTTCCTGTGGGCTCCCGCAGGCAAAAGGCAAAGGCTGTTCCTGCTGATCCCGGCCATTTCCGTGGGATTTTCCCTTCTTCTGCTGCTCCTGATTCTGGCCGGAGACGGCACGGGAGGGACGGGCAGCCGGGAAGTTCTTATCCAGGTTAATCCGCAGGACCACTCCGCCCTGATCTCCCAAAACCAGATTTGCAAGACCTCCGTCCTGCTGAACAATACATTTCAATTGCCGGAAAACGCCGGCATCACCGGAGCACGCATGAGCAAGGCGCGCGGCTCCATTAAGGAAAAACCCATAGAAGGCGCGGCTCGGCAAGGGGAAGAATGCGGGGGAAAATGGTTCACCAGCCGCTCCACGCTCCAGCACCGGATCATCATGCCGGTTTCCACACGGGCGGCGCTCACTCTGCTGGAGACGCGCCCCGGCGGGGCGCCCGTATTCCAAAGCACCTTTCCCGGAACCCTGAACGGACTCACCTACCGGGACGCCTCCGGAAAATACTGGACTCTTGAACAACTGCCTCCCGGCCGTAAAATGCAGGCATCCCCGTTCCTGCCGGAAGAAGAACCGGAAGACCCTCCCCCGCTGCACTTCCGGGCATCCATGGAACCGGCGGGCGGGGAACTGGGCCCCATCCCCACCCTGCCTTCCATTAACTGGGAAAAAACCTCCGTCACCGTCTCCGGCCCCGTCACTCCCCAGCCGCACGAATAACCATGAGTACGCCCCTACTGCTGGAAGTTTCCGGACTGTCCAAATCATTCGGTCCGCTGAAAGCCGTCAACAATGCCTCCTTCGTCATCCGCCAGGGCCAGGTCGTCGGCCTGATTGGCTCCAACGGAGCCGGCAAAACCACCCTCATGCGCATGCTGGCCACGCTGGAAATGCCTGACTCTGGCCACATCAGGCTCAACGGGGCCGATGTTGTGGATCATCCCGAACTGGCACGTTCCCGCATCGGATGGATGCCGGACTATTTCCACCCCTATAAAAACACCAGCGTCCGGGAATATCTGGATTTTTTCGCCAGGGCCTGCGGCATGGGCAGGGAACGTTTACTGGACGCCGTGGACGAAGTGATGGACTTCACGGAACTGGCCAGCCTCCAGAACCAGATGATCGATAAACTTTCAAAAGGGCAGACGCAGCGGCTCTGCCTAGCGCGTACGCTGATCAGCGACGCGCAATTCCTCATTCTGGACGAACCGGCGGCAGGATTGGACCCCAAAGCGCGCCTTGAATTCAAAAATCTGGTGCATCTGCTCAAAGCGCGCGGAAAAACGCTGCTCATCAGCTCCCATATTCTCTCGGAACTGGGGGAAATGTGCGACGCCCTCATCTTCATGAATGCAGGAACCGTCATCCATGACGGCAATATGGAAGACCTGCTGCACCGCCAGACGGAATCCGGATATGCCTTTGAAATCCGCACCGCCGGAGACGACACCGCCTCACTGGAGGAATGGCTGGCCCTCCGCCGGGGATGGAACGTGCGCCATGTACAGCAACAGAAAGTAGTGGCCGCCTTCGTCTCCTGCGAACCGGAAGCTGTGGCTGCGGAACTCCGCCAGCTCTGCCTCGACCTCCCCGTAATTGATTTCCACCGCAGCGAACGCCGTCTGGAAGAAGCTTTTGTGGACATCCTTATCCACGGCAGCGGGGAACCGGCCCCGCGGCAGAATCCCGCCTCTTCCCAGGAAAGCCCATCCATCCCCGCCTCATGAATACCTCCCGCTCTCTTGATTTCCCCATATGGATGCCCTCCGCTCTGGTCAAGGAATTGCGCCAGGGTCTCAGAACGCCGTCATTCATCCTCCTGGTCAGCATAGTGCCCTCCCTGCTCTCCTTTTTCTTCCTGTTCAGCTTCATCATCAATCCTCTTGACGGGGAGCCCTTCATCAGCCCCGACGGATGCCAGATCATCTTCTGGGTTACCATGGTCGTCGCCCTGCTCTTCATCATGCCGCTGAGGGCCTCCACCTCCATCAGGAACGAACTGCTCACCCGAAACAACGAACTGCTGCTGCTCACCAGGCAGAGCGCAGGCCGCATCGTGCTGGGAAAATGGATATCCTTCATGGCCCAATCCCTGCTGATTGCCTTTATCTCCCTGCCCTTCTTTCTCATCCGGTATTACTACGGGGAAATTAATCTGGTACAGGATGTAACCCTGTTTTTCCTCCTTTACCTGGGTTCCGGCATGCTGACCGCATATACCCTGTGGGCGTCCGCCATGCCCTCTCTGATGCGCATCATCGCTTTCTCCCTCATGGGCATCGGTATATTGACCCTGGGAGGCAACCATGCGGAGCTGAATTTTTTCCGGGATGGAGCGGGAGAAGGCGTTCTCCTGATATTCCTCGTCCTGGCGGACGCCTTCCTGGTCATCTCATCCCTGCTTCTGCTGGCAAGGGAATGGTTCTCCCCTGCCGCACAAAACACGGCCGCCCCCCTGCGGAAGCTCCTGCTGGCTTTTTTCGCAGCCTCCATCCTCCCCCTCCCCTTTCTGGAAAACGCAAGCGGCTCCATCCAAAACATCATGACCGGAAATTCCATTTTTGTCATGGTTTACGGAATTTTCCTGATGATTATCAACCTGAACACGCCTGCCCACCTTCTTCCCATTCACATGGAGCAAATGAAAAACAAAAGATTCTCCAGGCTCCAGCAGCTGCTGTTCCTCCCCGGCATGCCGGGGAGCGTCCTGTTCACCCTGTTGCTCTGCGCCCTGGCGGCTATCGCCGTGTATCTGATAGACCGCATGGCATCCGTCCCCGAATTCCAGTCCCCTCAACGGCTCTTTTGCCTCGCAGCAGGCGGCTGGTACGCCATCACCATGCCGGCCATGCTTCTGAAACCGTTCTGGGAAAAACTGAAAAACAATACCCTGCTGACGTACACCATGATCTGCCTCATCCTCTGCCTGGTGCAAAACGTGCTGTGGGGCGTGAATCTGTCCGTCCCCCTTCTCCCCGGAGGGTATTTATCTGAACTTTTGAGACAAGAAACATTGCCGGCTTTCAGCAAATTTTCCCTGTTCAGCCTGATGGACCTGGCTGCCGGAATAGCGGTTCTGGCTCTCACCAGCAAACACTGGATTGACATATTCCGGAACGCATCCCCCGAACCTCTCCAGAAACCGGGAAATTCCCGCAGGGAACGGGAATAGTTCTTGCCTGCCGTTTTGCCTCTCCCCCATCCCCATGACTTCTTTCCCCTTCCCCAGCCAGGTGATCCAGCCGGACGCCGAACAGGCGGCGCGCCGTCTCCGCCTGCCCTTTTCCTGCTGCGCCTGGAAAGGAACACAGGGCCATTGGGAGGGAACGGGAGCAGGCAACTCCATCGACTTCCAGGGAAGCCGCTCCTACCAGTGGGGGGATGATCCGCGGGATATCCATTGGGCGGCGTACGCCAGAACTGGCCAGCTCACCATGAAAGTCTTCCGGGCGGAACTGTCACCGCAGGTAGACGTGGCGGTAGATGTTTCCGAATCCATGTTTTTTCACGAAGAGCGCGCGGCACGCACGCGGGGCCTGCTTCAATTTTGCCTGCTCTCCGCCATCGGAACGGGAGCCCAGGTGAAGATTCATGCGGTGAAAGGGCGCCGTATCATCCCCCTGGACCAGGAAGATGTTCTCTCCGGCCAATGGGAAGCGCAGCTCCAGAGCCTTCCCCCGGATGAATCCATGCCCTCCATTTCCATCTGGCGCCCCAATGGAATGAAAATCTTCATCTCCGACCTGCTCTACCCGGGGGAACCGGACAACCTTCTGGAAACCATGGCCTCCTTAAAAGGGATGTCCGTCATCCTGGCCCCCACGCTGCAGGAAGAAGCGGAACTCCCCGCCGGCAACGCCAGACTCAAAAACTGTGAATCCGGCCACCTGCGCCGCCAGCTCATCACCCCTTCCCTGTCCCGGAGGTACGCCCGCGCCTACGCCGCCCATTTTGAACTCTGGATTTCTGCCTGCCTGCGCCGCCAGACCGTTCTTGCCCGCGTCCCCTGCAAGGGGACGCTGACGGAAGCCCTGTCCGGAGAAGCATTACGGCAGGGGGCCGTGGAACTCTCCTGAACCGCACCCGCACCCTTTACTCTCCCCCCAAGCCCATGATCCCCCACTTCACCAACACGACCGCGTTCTGGGCGCTTCTGGCCATCCCCCTCATCACCGCCATCCATTTCCTCCAGCACAAAACAAAAACCCAGGCCACGGCCACGCTCTTCCTGTTGGAAGCGCTGGTTCCGGAGGCCCATGAGGGTAATGCCTGGGACAGGCTGCGCGCATCGCGCTCCTTCTGGATGCAAATTCTGGCCGTCCTCCTGCTTACCTGGGTTCTGGCCGCTCCCGTCTGGCCCGGCAAAGGCTCCGGCCAGACCGTAGTCTTCATTCTGGATGATTCCGCAAACATGACCCCCTTTCGTCAAGAAGCCGTGAATGCCGTTTCCGAAGACATGGACGCCATCCTCCGGTCCGGAATCCCGGCCACATGGGTTCTCATGGGCAGCAGGGCTTCCGGACAGCCGCTCTACCGGGGGCCGTCCGCCCGCCAGGCCCTGCACGCCCTGGATCTCTGGCAGCCGCGCGAAGGAACACATGACCTGGCCCCTGCCCTGCGCACCGCCACAGCCGTTGCCGGTCCAACGGGCATCACGCGCCTGATTACATCCACTGCCCGGAGGGTTCCCGCCGGGCAATCCGCACGGGGTGTAGGGAAACCTCTGGAAAATGCGGGTTTTGCGGGAATAACCCCGGTGGAGGCCGCCGGCCCCGGCCATTGGAGGATTGCCGTTAAAAACAATAGTCCATCCCCTCTTCGGAGCGAAATTTCCATCCATACGGAAGGCGGACGTCCTCCTGCCCGGCGTTCCCTGTTCCTGAATCCAGGAACTGTCACGGAATTTGAATACAGCCTCCCTCCTGAATGCGGAAAAGCCGTGCTCCGGCTCCCGACGGACGCCTTCCCGGCGGACAATGAGCTCCTGCTGGTCCGCTCCGCTCCCGCCCCCGTTGCCGTCAGCATGGGAATTCCGGAACAATCCGGAAAAATCTTCCTCAATATCATCCATAGCCTGCCGGGATTCTCCCCCGTCCCGGACGGTTCAGATCCCGACCTCCTCCTGCTGGAGGGGAAAACGGAAAACGCCAGGGCCCCCGGAAAAGCGGCCATCATATTTGCAGCCAGCGGCAAGCCATCTTACGGCGCTGTCACGGCGGAACGGCATCCGCTGACTGACGGGCTGAACTGGAGCGGCCTGCTCATCCCCTCCATCGGTTCCATGAAGCCGGGGGAAAAAGCCGGCGTCCTGCTCTGGCAGGGGGAATCCCCCCTGGCCTGGGTGGACGGGAAACGCCTTTTCCTCAACTGGCCCTGGGAAAAATCCAATGCGGACCGCGTTCCGGCGCCCCTGCTCATGACCCGCAGATTCATGCAATCCGTACAGGAGAATCTGCCCGGAACACATTACGGCAACCTTCCCGGAGGAACTCTCTTATCCATGCCCGCAGGCGGAAAACTCATTCAAACCATGCCGGGGGGAGAACGCCGTGAAACTGTCTTTAACGGCAGGCTCCCGGAAGAAACCGGATATGTGGAAATCTTCCCCCCCGGAGAAGGGAAAACGCCCCTGTTCCAAGGCTCCGTCTGGTTCTCCGACGCCCGGATGGGAGATTTTTCCCACTGCTCCACGTTTGACACAGGACTTCCCCAGCCCCATGAAGAGGCGCTCCGGCACATGAAACGTGACCCTCTGGCCCCCCTCTGGCTGGCGCTGGCGTTCCTGGCCCTGATTCTTTCCTGGCTCCCTCCCGTCCCAGACACCTCCCTGCGCCCATGATTCAATTCAACACTCCGGAATGGTTCTTCCTGCTCCCCCTGCTTCTGGCGACAGGCTGGAAATACAGGCGTCTGCGCCTGGCCTCCCCCCTGCGCCTCCTCCTGCAGACCTGCCTGCTGCTGGCCCTGGCTCAGCCTGCCCTTGACAGGGGCGGCAAAGACATGGACTTGTGGGTGCTGGTGGACCAATCAAATTCCACGGCGGGAATTCCGGCAGCCGGGGCAGAGGAAATCCAGGCTATTCTGGAACGGCACAAACATGCCGGGGACCGCGTCCGATTGGTGGATTTCGCGCAATCCGCCGTGCTCCGGGGACGCGGAGACCCCGTCTTTGCCGGGGGAACCGCCGGAACGGACATGGAACAGGCCCTGGCCTATACCATGGCCCTGATGTCCCCGAACCGGACAAACCGCATCCTGATGTTGACGGACGGCTGGCCCACCACGCCGCTGGACCAGGCGGCGGAACAGCTCATCCAATCCCGGATTCCGGTGGACTACCGCCTGTCCGTCACCTTCCGGGAAGCGGACATCCGCATAGAACAAATCCGAACCCCGGCGCGCATCCGGCCCGGCGAAGCCTTTATTTTAGAGGCAACCCTGGCAGGCCCTCCCGGCCCGGCCATCACCGTTCCGTGGCAAATCAGCAAAAACGGGGGGGCTCCGCTGCGGGGAACGGCTACCCTGCTCAACGGCAAAGCCACGGTGAGGCTGGCGGACAGGCTCTCCACCCCCGGCTGTTCCGCTTATGAAATGACCATAACGCCGCAAAACGATCCAATCCCTGAAAACAACCGTGCCGTCAGCTTCCTTGAAGTGACGGGAGGAAACGGCGTCCTGCTGCTCTCCGGCTACGACCGCGATCCCCTGGCGCCTTTCCTGGAAGCGCAGGGGTTCCGCGTCCAACAACCGCCCGGCCTGAACCGGCTTGATGCCCGCCACCTCTCCGGCGTGGGGCTGGTCATCATCAACAACCTCTCCGCATCCTCCGTCCCGCCGGACTTTCTGCATGCCCTGGACTATTACGTAAGGGAACAGGGCGGCGGCCTGCTCATGTGCGGGGGCAGGCATAGTTTTGGCTCCGGCGGCTACTTCTCCTCCCCCATTGACGAACTGCTCCCCGTTTCCATGGAAATGAAGAAGGACAAGATGAAGCTCATGACGGCCATGAGCATCGTTCTGGACCGTTCCGGCTCCATGTCCTGTTCCGTTCCCGGAGGAAAGACGAAAATGGATCTGGCCAATGCCGGAACCTGCCAGACCATTTCCCTGCTGTCCGACCAGGATCTCATCTCCGTTCACGCCGTGGACAGCGAACCGCACCCTATTGTCACGCTAAGCAGTCTGGGCCCTAACAGGAAGAAAATGATATCCAGCGTCTCCAGGATTGCCTCCATGGGCGGAGGCATCTTCATCGGCGCCGGGCTGAAAGCGGGCTGGCGGGAACTGCAACGTTCCGTGGCCGGAACACGGCATCTGCTCCTCTTTGCAGATGCCGACGATTCCGAAGAACCTGCCGACTACCGGGAAACTCTGAAAGAAATGGTTAAGGAAGGGGCTACCGTAAGCGTCATCGCACTGGGAACGGAAAAAAGCGCCGATGCCGGACTGCTCAGGGAAATAGCGGAATTGGGACGGGGGCGCATCTTCTTCTGCGACCGCCCGGGGGATATCCCCGGCATCTTTGCACAGGAAACCGTCAGCGTGGCCCGGGCCGCCTTCATCAGGGAACGCACCCTCCTGCGCGGCACGGCTGGCTGGCTTCAAATTGCAGCCGGCCAGCCGGAATGGCCCCCTGCCGTAGACGGTTATAACCTGTGTTATTTAAGGAATGGAGCAACAGCAGCCTGCGTAACGGAAGACGGAAACGCGGCGCCCCTGGTCTCCTTCTGGAACAGGGGGACGGGACGGACGGCCGCCGTTACGTTCGCCATGGGGGGAGAACTCGGAAAAAACATCCAGCAATGGGACGGCTACGGAGACCTTATCCAAACCCTGGCCCGGTGGCTCAACAGGAAAAATCCCCCACAGGGATACTCCGTGCAGGCGGACACGGCAGGAGACCGGTTACGGATTCGCCTTTACTACAGTGAGGAAAACATCCCGCGCCTGGCGGAACGCATGCCGGAAATATCCCTGGAACTCTCCGGAAAAGAAAGCTCCCATACACAAAACGGTATCTGGGAACACCTGCAGCCGGGAATATTCCAGTGCAGCTTTCCCCTCCCGCACGGAGTCATGGCGCGGGGCGCGGTCCGCATCGGCGGCAGCGTTATCCCCTTCGGCCCTGTCAGCCAGCAGGTGGACCCGGAATGGGCCATGCCGCCTGAATCCGGCAACGCCTTCCTGGATCTGGTGAACCGGACCGGAGGCAGGGAAAGGATGGACCTTCCCTCCATTTTCCGGGAACCGAGGCCCGGAACATGCCTCCAACTCCGTCCCATCCTGCTGTGGAGTGCCTGCGTCCTCCTTGTTCTGGACGCTCTGTTTACCAGGACCGGCCTGCTTCCCCGGGGACAACCGCGGCAGGGGGTTACGCGCTCCCGGCCTTCAGGAGAAAACAATCTATCTGAAAATTTCCTTCAGGGCTGACTGTTCCTGAGGAGTAAGGCAATCAGACCACACGGCATCTCCACCGCGGGCCGGACGAGCCCCCCGGCCGCCGTGTTCCTGTCCATTTCCAGCCCCTTCCGGGGAGGGAGCCGCCGTCTCCACCCCCGCAGCTTCCCCCAGAACGGCGCGGCTCAAGTCCTCATGAACCACCCGTCTGGAAACCGTGTCAAGCCGGGGACGCTCTTCCATCTCAAAGGCAAGGGGAGCGTCCCCGCGTCCACGCCCCGTTCCTCCGCGTCCGGGTTCATTTCCCTCTCCCTGCCCGGATTCCATCACGGTACGGTCATCCGGAGACGCCATCAGGGATATGCCGCACTGCCTGCACATGCTCCGCAGCTGCTGGGCGGCCCGTTCCAGCTGTTCCCGCAGACGGCGGGCCGTCTCCGGATCAATCTGCAGGGAAGGCAGGGAAGCCTTCAGCTCCTGGAGCTGGCGGCTCATGATGCCGCCCGGCTGCAGGGCAAGGGACTCCATTCCCGTCAACGCCTCCTGAAGGGACTGCATCGCCTCCGGGCTGGACGCTCCATTCAGGCTGTCCAGCAGGGAAAGGGCGGAATCCGTCCGATACATCTGATTGGATAATCCGGCAACGGCCGCTGCCGTTTTCCCCTTCAGGGCATCCGCCGCTTCCAGTCCGGCATGGGAATACATCTCATTCCGGTGCATTCTTTTCAAATCCTCCAACTGCTCCCGGAAAGGCTCCAGGCTCTTATTATCCACGCTCTCCATCTCCGCCAGGCGGTCCAGGGCCTCCCCCACCCGGGCCAGAACGGGCGGCAAATCCGGAAGCTGCCCCACGGTTTGCGGCGCGGGCAACGGCAAAAAAGCCCCGCAAGCCATAAGAACCGCGCCTCCCGCCAGCCAGGCCAGGCACCAGGCGGAACGTATCTGCAGCACGGAATTCCCCTGTACCGCGCTTTTCCCTGCCTCCACGGCATGGCCCCATTCCTCACCGGCGCTCAACGCCGCATGCAACCCAAGCTGTTCATCCAGAAAGGCCGCCGTATCACGCCTGCTGAAAAAACGGCCCCGGAGCCGCAGCCACCCCCACACCGCCAAAAAGAAACCTGCGGCGGCAAGGGCGCCTCCCGCCAGCCAGCCCCAGTCAACCCCCATTCTGCGTCCGCCGTACCAGACCATCCCAGCTACCGCCCCGGCGGCAAAAAAAGGCATGCTAAGACACTCCACCGCCAGCACGGCATTCAGCAGCCACTGCATGCGGGAAATTCTCCTCCGCCACTCCTGTCCCACGATTAAGGGCATAGCCATATCATGGCTCAACAGGTTCCTCCCGGAAAGACAAAAATGCTTCTCTGCAAATGAATGGGGAACGACCCTTTCCGCAGTTTCCCGGCATTGCCGGACGGAGGGAAATTTCAGCACAGGCGGGCGATATCCGCCATCAATTCCCGCACGTCTTCCTCTCGGGTGGCCCAGCTCATGCAGAAGCGCACCGTGCTGTGGGTTTCATCCTCCCGGCGCAAATAGGCAAAGCCGTATTTCCTCCCCAGCTCCTCCAGAACGGAATCAGGCATCGTGACAAACTGTTGGTTCGTTCCACTGGAAAAGGGAAGCGACAGCCCTCTGGAACGGCAAAAATCCCGCAGCATCACAGCCAGGCGGTCCGCATGGGCGCCCAGCCGGAAATAAAGGCCGTCGCGGAACAGCTCCAGGAACTGAATGCCCAGAAGCCGCCCTTTCGCAAGACGCCCGCCCTTCTGCTTGGCGATGTAACGAAAATCCTCCTTCAGGGCCTCATGCCGCAGAACCAGGGCTTCACCAAACAGAGCGCCTACCTTCGTGCCGCCGATGTAAAAAGCATCGCAAAGGGAGGCAATCGCCGGCAAATCCAGGTCATTGTCCTCATCGCACAAGCCGTAGCCGAGGCGTGCTCCGTCCATATACAAATACAGCCCCCGCCGGCGGCAAACTCCGGAAATTTCCTGAAGTTCCTTCCTGGAATAAATGGTGCCCAATTCGGTTGGCTGGGAAATATAAACCATCCGGGGCTGAGGCATATGCTCACGGGTCTCGTCATCCCAGTGGGCATGCCACGCCTCCTCAATTTGCCGGGCCGTCAGCTTCCCGTCCGGGGAAGGAATGGCGGAAACCTTGTGTCCGCAAGCCTCAACGGCTCCCGACTCGTGCACATTGATATGGCCCGTGTCCGCGCACAGCACGCATTGATGGGGGCGCAGCGCCGCCGCAATTACCGTGAAATTGGTCTGGGTCCCGCCGATAAGGAAATGGATATCCAGATCCGTTCTGCCGCACAAGCCGGCAATCAGCTTCCGGGCCTGGTCGCAATAGGGGTCCTCCCCGTAACCGGCAGTCTGCTCCATATTCGTTTCCGCCATTCTGCGGAGAATATCCGCATGGGCGCCTTCACTGTAATCACAGTTGAAAAGAATCATTGCCTTGCTGAAAAACGCGGGAACCATATCCCCCGGAACCTTTGATGTAAAGGAATATGAAAAATACACCGGAACCGGAACAGCGCTGCTGGAAACTCCAGAAAAAACGGAAAGCCGCATGCAGTTTGAGAAAATGAATGCCACGTACCTTAAAAAGGCAATAATAACCGGCTTCCCCGCCCATACACGGAAATTGTCGTTTCCCGCAGCCTAAGAAAAAGCCGTCGTGTCTTCATGCAAGACGCATCAGAACTTGGAAAACAGAAAGACATGTGCCTTTCCTTTTCGGAAGTCTCGGAATTGACAGGCACCACTCCGTCCAATCTGCGTTTTTTTGAAGAAGAAGGAATCCTGGACATCCCGAGAAACGGGGCGGGATGCCGTGTCTTCCACCGCAAGGAAATGGAAGAACTGCCGGGGCTGGCTTGCCTTAAGCATTCTGGATTGAAACTCAAGGAAATCAAACGCTTTTTTCACCTGGTTCGCCAAGGTAATTCGACATTGCGCCAACGTTACCGCATGTTGCAGGAAGGGCATCAGGCCATGAAAACGCGCATTCGGGAACTGAAATACTCCAAAATCAAAATGGAGTATATCGGCCAGTGCTGCGAGGCATATGACAAAGGCGAACCTCTGCCACAGGTGAACCCGGCATGGATGGATTCCTTCCTGAAACAAAAAATTTGAAGAAGGTGCTGACGCCTGGGCCTGCTGCCGGGAGGGGCAAATGGAGGCTACTCGCTTCACGCAACAACACATCCCCTTCTTCCGGCAGAATGCTTTCAGAAGGAAATGTTTTTCAGACAATCCGTAAAAACGGAATCAACAAGGGAATACAGCAATTTATCTCAGAAAGCGCCTTGGAACAAAAAGCTGGCTCGGAAAACAAAGATGCACCAGGAACGCATCTGACACTCCGCCTGCAACGGAGGAAAATACCCGCCTTCTTCTGCAACAGCGCCGCTCGGAACGGGACACTTTCCTTTCCCCCTCGCACAACAAATTGCTGAGTGCCGGTAAGCGGACAATTTACAAACCTTGCTTGGTGCGTTCAAAAATAATGGAATCTTCACTTTTCCCGACGGAGGATTCATCATCCGGCCCGACTTTCTCCAACTCCTCCCGAAACACCCGGAGCATCGGTCCGTGGTAAAAGCCCAGCTCCCGGCTGATTTTTTTCCGCAGCTCCGCTCCTTCATAACTCCGGCCGTCATGCCGTAACAGTTTCAAACGTTGAAGCTGGAGGCGGATCAGGCTTTCTTTCACGGCATCGGAAATCTCGGGATTGTAAAAAAGAACTTCCAGGATGCCCTGCAGGCGGTCGCTTTCCCTTCGGGCCCAGGCATCTTTTCCTTCGCGCCGCAGGGCCCCAATATACCGTGCATGCAGCCGGACCATGCCGGAAATAATCTGCGGATCATTCGGCCAACGCCCGAAAAGCCTTTCGGAAAGATTCACCGTATCGGCAAGCTCCCTCTGGTTATGTTCCCGGAAATTCCTGGCATACCGGAGTTTCTTCAGCATCAGCTCTACCAGCGCCAGGCCGTATTCCGGCCGTTCCGGATGGGCGTCGGCAAGCTGGAGGAGCAGCACGGCTGCATTCGGTTCAACGCCGGGAATGCGCCTCTCCCGGAAAAGACGGGGATTTCCGGACAAAAGCTGTGCGTATTGGAAACGGTATTCAGGATGGTCAGGATCATCCTCCAACAATGTTTCCAACATTCCGAACGCCCGGGAACGCTCAACACTCTCCGGAGAACCGGACAAAGCCAGCAACGCGCGGACCGTTTCAAACCGATCCTCCGCCCGCTCCGACATCGCAAAGCGGTCGGCCACCTGCCGGAAAAGTTCCGTTGCCTCTTTATCTTTACCCTGTTTTTTCAAAGCCGTCGCCAACTGGTTGACGGGAAAAGCGTCTTTCCTGAATTTCATCATGTTGCGGAACGCTTCTTCCGCAAGAGCATAACTCCCGGTGCGCAGTGCGCATTCCCCGATAACGGCATTGGCCTCGCAAACCTTTGACTCCGGCAGATTTTTTCCTCTGGCGATCATCCTGTAATAGGGCAGCAAAGCTGAAAGCAGCTGCGTATTTTTCTGTGAAGGGGGCTGCTCCGCAATACGGGTGAACACTTGTGACAAAGCCGCATCGGCAACTGCGGCATTGTTTTCCGCCAGTTTAAGCGCAGACGCCGTCTGCAGATAACCGGCGGCCAACGCGACAACGAAAGCGGCCGCGCACAGGGCCGCCGCCAAAGTCAATACGGCAACAGCCGGTTTACGTTTCATCCACAGCTGCAACCGCCTGGCCGGAGACGGGGAGGAGGCCCCGACCGGTTCATGATTCAAAAAATGCAGCAAATCTTCAGAAAGTTCGTCCATGCTTCGATAGCGCGACTCCGGGCGGAAACTGACGCACTTGTTAATAATCGCGGCCAAGTCGGGTTCGCTGCACTTCAACGGCGGAACCGGTTCCCTGCAAATCCGTTCCATCAATTCTTCAGGAGCTAGCCCCGGAAACGGCGGGGATTTTGCAACAAGCTCATAAAGCGTCATCCCAAACGCATACTGATCGCTGGAAAAGGTATTGACTCCATGCACCAGCCGCTCCGGGGACATATACCGCAGCGTTCCGCTCTGAGCTCCTTCCTTCTCAATAACTTCATTTCTCCCCTGAAGCAGAAAAGCAAGTCCAAAATCGCTGACGTGTACTTCCCCCGCTTCATCCAGCAACAGGTTCGCCGGTTTGATATCGCGGTGCAGAATGCCGCAGCGGTGGGCGTACGCAATCGCCCTGGCGGCCTGGAGGCCAATGCGGGCTATCTCATACGGATTACTGAATTCACATCCGTCCAGACTCTTGCCTTCTATCAACTCCATCGCATAATAACAACATCCCGGACGGCACGCGGCACTGAAAATTCTGACAATATTGGGATGATGAAGCCTGGCAATCACATGCGCCTCATGCTCAAACAGGCTGCGTTGGGCGGCATCCTGCAGCAGCAACGGAGACAACAGCTTGACGGCCACTTTTCGATTGAGGGACAATTGCAGCGCTTCAAATACCACCCCCATACCGCCGCTGCCTAGTCTCCGAATCAGCCGGTAATCGTCCCCCTCCAAATCGGGAAAATCGTGAACCGGAGGCATAATTCCCTGTTTTTTTTCAACGCTCCAATCTTCCATCTCCATCACAAGCGGAAGAAGAGCCAGCAACTCGGCAGCAAACTCCGGATGCGCCCCGGCAAAATCCTGAATATCGGGAACATTGCCGGAACGGCACTGATCCAGGAATTGTTCAACCAGATCTTCCAGAGAAATCTTCCCCTTCATGGCTGAAACTCGGTTAACTCCATCAGCTGCTTCCGAAGCCGCTGCAGCGCCCGCACATAGCGGATGCTTGCGGCTTTCGGCCCAATATGCAGGACTTCGGCACAATCCGCATTGGACATGTCGTCAAAATGGCGGAGTTCAAGAATCTGCCGATCGTTTTCGGGCAGCGCCTCGACCGCTTTCCGGAGCAATGTATAACGATCCGCCCTGACGGCACGGGTAAGAGGCCCGGTCACGGTATCTGCAAACCGGTTCCAATCCAACCGGGCAGCGGACCCCATGCCGTCATCCGTCACATTCACTTCCCTGCAAGCGTCTCTCTTGAGGCATTGCAGATGCTTCCTTTCCATAGCCGTAAGGGTCTGGAACAGAATCGTCCGCAGTTTGAAATAGACAGGAATCTCCGGATTGTTTTCAAAAAAAGCCATTTTCCCGCAGGCTGCCAGCAGAGCCTCCTGAACCACATCTTCCGCCGAAACGCGCCGGGCAAGAACCGGATTCAAATTCCTCCGGGCCAGGGCAAGAAGCCTTCCCCGGTATTCAAGGAAATGGCTTCCCCAGGCATCCGGGCATGCTGTTTCTGCTTGCGTCATTGTACCGTGTCTTTTTTATCCTTTCTCATTTTCCGGGCAGATAGACATATCCCGCCGCACTCCTTCCTATCCGGCCGATTCCGGGATACGGCAGGTGCATTCCGGCGACCGGCTTCGAGGAAGAAGCCGCAAACTCATAAAAGCGCCGCCGGACCTGAACCGCTCCGGACGGATTCATATCGTAAATCGTGCAAACCTCCGGACGCGGAATCTGGAGCGCGGCAGCATGAAGCAAATCTCCGACAATCAGCAGGGAATCAGTCTCAAAAACGGTATGTCCGGGTGTATGCCCGGAAGCGTCAAGAGCCTTGATGCCGGGCAGAACTTCTTCTCCAAACCGGAATGTTCTCACACGGCTGCCGTAAGCATGCAACGCCTTCCGGACCTGTTTTCCCTGTGGTCCGGCCGTACCATTTTGCCAAAATTCCCATTCCGGCATGGAAACATAGACGAGGGCTCTGGAAAAAACGGCTTCGCCATGTTTCCCAAGCAATCCTCCGATGTGGTCGCCGTGCATATGGGTGAGCAAAATGAAATCGACGCTCTCCGGAAAAACGCCGCTCTGTTCAAGTTTACGGAGCATCCTTCCCCGTTTTCCTCCGTTCCCTGCGTCCACCAGAATGATTTTTCCGTCGCCGCGTTTCAACAGGAAAACATTCACGGAAGAAGGAACCCTCCCGCCTCCGGTTAAGCGGAGGAACTCCTCTTCCGGCATACCCGGGAATAATTCGAGCCGCATCTCTGAAAGAGCATCCTGAACAGCAATCACCTCAAAATTTCCAAACTGGAATGAACGATTTTCCGGCTCAGCCGCAATCACGATGCCGGAAATCATGGCGGCTCCGCACAACAACCATTTTACCATAAAACGCCTTTCTTCTCAATATGTTGACTTTTTAAGACATGATGGGCAATGTATCAAAGCTGTACGGAAGTCAGATATGTTTCCGCACTACAGGTGATAAAACGTCCTTATTGATGGGAAAACGCTGCCGGGCTGCAGGCCCGGCAGCAGATAAGATGGCGGCGACTATTTTTTACCGCCGTTTATCCTGCCTTTTTTCAGACCGTGTTTCAAACCTTTTTTGAGGCCGTGTTTCAGGCCGTACTTCAACGCCTTCGGTTTCTTTTTCAGTATTTGAACAGAAAAGGAGGCTGTTGTTGATTCCGCCGCGTTGGCAGTAACCGTACCGGGAGCCAGACCGAATATTCCAATAATTGCAGGAATAATGAGCTTGTTCATGATAATCAATGAGGGTTGATATTTTTTCTGAAACGGTATCGTTTCACTTTTCAAGAATGCAGTTCCTTAGGGAAATCTACCAATTCGGCCGAAATTTCCATCAGGTCTGCCAGCCAGATTCTATTGCCTGTAAGAAACTGAAACGCATGGAATCCCCCCTCAACCTTCGCGGACGACCCGGAAACCGACATCACTGAAAGCGAAAGAAGATTCCCTTCCTTCTCCTTTCCGCTCAGTTCGGCAGCTCGTCCGCGGCGAACGCCAGGAACCTCCCTTCACCGCCATGACCGTTTTACCGTGTGCCGCGGCCTTGGAAACTTCAACTGGAGAAGAAGTCCATTCCCAGCAATTGCCCCACATATCAATCGCTCCGCAGGCGCCGGATGTCGCGGCATGGGCGTCCACGGGAGATGTCCCGTTTCTCTCGCCGCAATTAAAATCCGCATCCTTGGGCATATGCCCGGCGGCAAACTCCCACTCCTCTTCAGTCGGCAGGCGGTAAACGGCTTTCCTATCCTGGAGCGACAACCATCGGCAATAGGCAGAAGCGTCGTCATAGGAAACATTCACCACGGGATGCCTCCCTTTGCCGGCAGGCATGGCGCCATTATCCCAATCCTTAGGAGCCTTCCTTCCCGTTGCCTTCAGGAATTTGGCATAATCCTCGTTGGTAACCGGAGTATATGCAATTGATACATTCCAGGAAGCTCCGAGCACCGGCAAATATGCTTTTCGGATGATGCGCCGGGGCGTCTGTTCATTGCTGCTGATGCAGGCCAGAATCTTTTCCCTTCTGGCGGAAGAAACTGCCGGGAATACTTCCGTTTCCACTTTTTTCTCCACTCGGAAAGCAACTTCCTTCAATGCCAGTTCACGCAGCTGAAGAATATTTTCCGTTCTGAAAAAATTATCCAGGGCAATCTGGATTTTTTCAGGCCGGTAAATCTTGCCGGCCTTGAGGCGGCCGATCAATTCCTCGGACGTCAGGTCGATATTCACCACTTCGTCCGCCTCCTGCAAAATCCTGTCGGGAACCCGTTCCTTCATCTCAATCCCCGTAATCTCCTTCACTTCGCCGCTCAGGCTTTCGATGTGCTGGATATTAATCGCGGAAATCACATTAATATTGGCATCAAGCAGCTCCATCACGTCTTCCCATCTCTTGCGATGGCGGCTCCCTTCCACATTGGTATGAGCCAGTTCGTCAACAATAACCAACTCGGGCCGGGCTTGAAGAATCGCGTCCAGGTCCATTTCTTCAATCTCCCTGCCTTTGTAAAAAACCACTTTACGCGGGATGACGGGCACCCCCCGGAGCATGGCTTCAGTCCCGGGCCGCCCGTGGGTTTCAACGTAACCGATTCTGACATCAATGCCGTTATTCAGCAATTCATGGGCTTCCTGCAGCATGCGGTACGTCTTGCCTACTCCGGCCATCATACCAATGTAAATCTTGAACTTTCCCCTTCGAGAACGCCGTATCAGGTCAAGAAAGTGCTCTGCTCCGTTACTTCCGTCAATCATATTAAATTCACCCGGCTCCTGCGGTTAAAAACATCTTGTTGATTTTACAGAATCTTTTGAAAATGAAAATCAATTGCGGGCGTTACCATGACATGAAGCCCGCAATTGATTTCATTTTTTCAAGGCGGCAATTTATCACCAAATCCGGAATCGCCATTGCCGCCCTAAACAATCAGGAAATTAATGCTTCCCTGAAGGATCAGCCTTCTCAAGAGCAATATTCAACTTAAGCACATTGACCTTCTCCGTGCCAAACATGCCCAGCAGCGGTTTTTCCACGGCCTGATCGACAAGAGACCTCACCGCCCCCTCCTCCATGCCGCGGGCCTTGGCAACGCGCTTCACCTGCACATAGGCGCTCTCCGGAGTGATATGCGGATCCAGGCCGGAAGCGCTGGCCGTAACCATTTCGGAAGGGACATCCTTCCGTTCCAAATAAGGATGTTTCTTCAAGAACGAATCTATCCGAATATTCACGTCGGCCAGATATTCTTCGTTGGTCGGCCCCTTATTGCTGCCGGATGAACTGGACGCGTCATAACCGTCGCCCGCATGGGACGGACGGCCCCAGAAATAAATATCCTTCGTGAATTGCTGCCCGACATTGGCGGCGCCTACCACGCGCCCGTTCAAAACCAGGGTTTCCGCATTTCCTCCGCCAGGGCCGGCAATCAATCCGAATATCCACAGCACCAGGATGTAGCATATGGAGAAAAAGACGCAAAAGACAAGTGTAAGGCGCAATGATTTCACTAAATTTCTCATAACAATATATTTATTTCAGTTAAAAAAACAGGCCGACAGCCATATCAATCAGTTTGATTCCGATGAAGGGAGCAATCAGACCGCCCACTCCGTAAATCAGGATGTTGCGAAGCAGCAGAGCGCTGGCTCCAATGGGCTTGTACGCCACGCCCCTCAAGGCCAGAGGAATCAGGATGGGGATAATGATTGCATTGAAAATAATCGCAGACAGGATGGCACTTTCCGGACTATGCAGATGCATGATATTCAGCGCAGCAAGTTCTGGAATCGCAATCATGAACAGCGCAGGCACAATCGCGAAGTACTTGGCGACGTCATTGGCAATGGAAAACGTCGTCAACGTGCCGCGCGTCATCAGCAGCTGCTTGCCTATTTCTACAACCTCAATCAATTTGGTGGGGTCATTATCAAGGTCAACCATATTGCCGGCCTCCTTGGCGGCCTGGGTTCCGCTGTTCATGGCTACGCCGACATCGGCCTGCGCCAGAGCCGGGGCGTCATTCGTCCCGTCCCCCATCATGGCAACCAGTTTGCCGGAAGCCTGCTCCTTCCTGATATAACTCAACTTATCTTCGGGCTTGGCTTCCGCGATGAAATCATCAACGCCTGCTTTTTCAGCGATATACCTGGCCGTACTCGGATTATCCCCCGTCACCATTACCGTCTTTACTCCCATCTTGCGCAGGCGTTCGAAGCGCTCTTCTATGCCCGGCTTGATGATATCCTGCAATTCAATAACGCCGACAACCTTCCTGTTGATGCAGACGACAAGAGGGGTGCCGCCATTGCCCGCCACTCTTTCAATGATTTCCTCGGCTTCTTTGGGAAATGGATTTCCCGCTTCCTCGGCAATCTTGCGGATGGTGTCAAAAGCCCCTTTCCGGATTTCGGTTCCATCGCTCAGATTAATGCCCGAACACTTCGTCTCCGCCGTGAACTGAATCATGCGGGCCCCCTCCGTATGAAGGTTGCGCATATGGACGCCGTATTCATGTCCAAGCTCGATAATCGATTTCCCTTCCGGAGTATCGTCTGAAACGGAAGACATCAGACAGGCTTCAACAAAAGCCTGCTTGTCAAAACCCTGGACAGGGAAAAATCCCGTCGCTTTCCGATTGCCAATCGTAATCGTACCCGTTTTATCAAGCAGGAGGGTGCTGATGTCCCCGGCCGTCTCCACAGCCTTCCCTGACTTCGTAATAACATTGGCCCTCAAGGCACGATTCATTCCGGCAATGCCGATCGCAGAAAGCAATCCGCCGATAGTCGTAGGAATGAGACATACGAACAGGGAAATCAGGGCGGCAATGCTGATTTCCGTTCCGGAATAATCGGCTGATGGAGGGCAAGCTGGCTGATCATGTCGGGGCTGTACGTATTGTTCCCACTCCTGGACCGCATAAGACCACTGAGCGGGGATTCCACAGTAATATATGGATGCCAGATCAGGAGGTGCAGCCATGAGTGATCCTACTTATCCGCTCACATGGCCTGAGGCACTCAAAGCTGCCAAGCAGGGTGCACTTATTGAGTGTTCTTGCATATCTCAACCATTAGGATACCGCATTATGGCAGTGTTTGACCCCGTCAGAGGGGTGTTGGTGGATCATATTTGGCAGGACTGGACTATCGACATTGGCAGCGCTGAGGCCCGATCTGGATGGCGTATTGTATCACAAGATAGCCGGGAGGGGATGCCATGATGAGACAGGAGACGCCCCTGTACCTATTGCCGTATCAGCAAGCCGTGCTGGATGCGGATAGGCTTATCTCTTCGCCTCCTCCGACGAGTAATGTAGTGAGTGGATTTTCCGGCCATGTGGTTGTCGATGAGTTTGATTCCCTCCTCATCGACATGCAGGATTACCTGCCGGGAGGGGACTTCCCGCTCACTTACGAGCAGGCTCTGGATCAAGCCAGGCAGGGCAGTATAGTTGAGTGCAGCTTTGGCAGGGTTAGGTACCAATACGAGGCAGATGCTGATTGCATAACTTGCATCGACATGGAGCAGCCCAGTAATGCGGAGGGGTACTGTGGATGGAGGATCGTTCCACAAGAGGAGATACAGCCATGAGCAGGAGGCTTGCTCTGATACCCTTGCGTCCTCGGTACTGGGATGTCGTCAAGGATGGCTGCGGTATTACGCGCAAGCAGTACGATCTATACTACCAGGATCAGGAGATAGCGATCGCATACCGCCTCGGCAATGTCTATGATTACCCTACCAGCCTTTGGATGCTTCCAGCTCCTCAGGGATACCGATATCTTAGGCAAGAGATGTATCATCAATTCCGATGCCAGACCGGACGCCCCCGCCTGGTGCATGCCTCCTGTGGATGCGCGGATTGAAATAACAAACCATCATGAAAACCTTAAAGCCGGGCGATAAGCTTAATTGCTATGTTATTGATCGCAATGGCCAACAGTCCAATCTAGCCATCCAAGCACTTGTTGTCACCACCAAGCAGTCACTGTATGCTGATAGTCTCTATTCTACTGTCCTGTGCATCATTGACGAAAGGATAGAGAAACTGCTGGAGGAGCATCAGGGCGAGGAAATGACGCCCTTTGTCCGCGCTTTATGTTGTGATGACTAGGCTATGATACAAAAAGGCCGTCAGGTTGTTCCTGGCGGCCTTTTTTGTTTTTTGAGGCGCGTTGATGAGCGCCTATGCAGGCTCTCTGCACACCATCTGCAGAGTAGTTTTCTGGGTATTTCGTTTTGATCAGATACTTGTCATTGCTCTGTATTTTGCCCTCCATTTTGATCAGATACCCAGTTGCACTCAGTATCGCCGTAACCTCTTTTATTTCCAGGCTTCCAACGAATTTCAACCCTTTTTCAATACTGATCAACTATCCTGTCGTCCCTCACCGTCGGCGGGAATGATATCTCCCGCGACACATTCGAAATAATCCCCTTTTTTCAACTGGGAACTATTGATGACGGTAACCGTGCCATCGACAATCAACTTGGCCGGCGTTTCCTCACGCGTCCTGCGCAGGCTGTCGGCCTGCGCCTTTCCCCGGGCCTCCGCAATCGCTTCGGCAAAATTGGCGAACAGAAGGGTGAGGAACAAAATGACGAAAACGAGGAAATTATAAAGGAAATCCCCTTGTCCGTCGCTGAAGAGGGAATAAACGGTTACCAGAAGCATGATCATCGTGGCGATTTCCACGGTAAACATGATCGGGTTCCTCATCATCATTCCCGGATGAAGCTTGATCAATGACTGCTTCAAGCTTTCCCGTACCTGTTCCCTTTGGAACAGGGAAGTATTATTGGAATTTTTCATATCGTAGATTTCTTTTTCAATTCCAGAAACTGGAATGGAAATATGTAAATATGTTATTGGTGGTAAACGTATTCTACCCTAAATTTACAAACTCAGATGTTCGGCAATGGTGCTTAAGGCATGGACAGGGAAGAAGGACAAAGCCGCAACAATGAAAATCACGGCAAAAGTCATGGCGCTGAACGTTACGGAATCCGTCTTCAACGTTCCGGACGTCTCAGGAATATACTTCTTGCCCGCCAGAAGCCCGGCGATGGCAACCTGGCCGATGATCGGGATGAAACGGCTCAGAATGAGGACAATGCCGCATGAGTAATTCCAGAACCAGGTATTATCGGCCAGCCCTTCAAACCCGGAACCGTTATTGGCAGCACTTGAAGTATACTCGTAAAGGAATTCACTCAATCCATGAAAGCCGGGATTATTGACCCACCCTCCTTCGCCTTCCACAAACGACGGCGCGTAAACAAACAGATAACAAGCCAGAGACGTTCCGACGAGAATCACAAACGGGTGGAGCAACGCCACAATGGAAGCGATTTTCATTTCACGGGCTTCTACTTTCTTGCACAGGAATTCGGGGGTTCTTCCCACCATCAGACCGCTGATGAACACGGCTATAATCATGAAGGCGAAATAATTCATCCACCCTACCCCGACGCCGCCAAACCACGTATTAATCTGCATGTTCAACATCTGAATCATGCCTGAAAGAGGCATGGTGGAATCATGCATCCCGTTGACGGACCCATTTGACGTAACTGTCGTAACGACGCTCCACAAAGCTGTAGCCGCGGATCCGAGCCGGATTTCCTTACCTTCCATAGCCCCGCTTTCCTGGACGATGCCCATCTCTTCTATGCGGGGATTGCCGTTCATCTCCTGATACACGTTAATGCAAACGCCAATTAAAAAGGCAAGCAACATCACGCCGTAAATACTGTATCCCAGTTTCTTGCGCTTGAGATAAAAACCAAAGGCCAGAACCATCGCCATCGGAATAATCAGGATGGACCAGCATTCGACCATGTTGGAAAGGTAAGTCGGATTTTCCAGCGGATGGGATGAATTAACGCCGAAATAACCGCCGCCATTCGTTCCCAGCTGTTTAATGGGCACAACAGCCGCGGCAGGCCCTTGGGAAATGGTTTGTTCCACTCCCTCAAGGGTTGTCACTTCCATTTTACCGTCAAACCCCATCGGCGTACCCTGAGTAATCAGGATGAATCCGACCACCAGAGAAAGAGGCAGCAAAATACGGGTAGAACTCAACACGAGGTAATCCCAGAAGTTTCCAATCGTTTTAGTTGTCTTCTTACTGAGAGCGTTCATGATCCCTGCCATTGCGGCCATGCCGGTAGCTGCCGTAATAAATTGGAACAGCATAATCACGAACAACTGCGTAAAATAGGTCAAACCGCTCTCCCCGCTGTAATGCTGGAGGTTGCAATTCACCATGAATGAAATGCATGTATTGAACGCCTGGTGGCACGTCTGTCCGACGTTGCCGTCCGGATTGAGGGGCAGGTACCCCTGGCTGACCAGAAGAACCATCCCCCATACGAACCAGAACAAATTTACGGTCAATAAAGCCCGCAGGAACTGCTTCCAGTTCATTTCTTCCTCCGGATTAATCTCGGACAGGCGGAACATCAGCCTTTCAACAGGCTTCATGAAATCAAGCCATGTTTTCTCTTTCTTGTAAACCTTGGCAATATATTTCCCCAGAGGATAGCTCAAAGCCACCATAAGAACGATTTGCGCAATAACACCTAGAATTTCTGTTTTCATCATCTTGCTGGTTAAAATTTTTCCGGTTTGATCAAGACATACATCAAATAACCGAACACAATTAAGCTAATCACAAATAATAATGTATACATAGACAGGCACAGTTTTAGATTTTTTCAAACCAGTCGACGCATTTGAAAAAGAGCCAAAAACAGAATATTCCGCTCAATAGACAAAAGATAAAACCCAACAATGATTCCATCATGATATTTTATGAAATTTAAATTCAAACCATTCCAACATATATGGAAACAAAAATATTATTCTATGCCGTTTTTCTTTTTTATCTGAAAAAATTTCACGGAAAAACCGCTATGGCAGATACGGAGTCCCGGAACGGACCGGCGATGTTTAATATAATGTAAAAACATTGCCTCAATATATCCGGAAATTCCATTCTGGGTAGTTAACTTCCTTCTTCTTCTTGTTAAGAAAAAATTAATTCTTCCGGCTGCGCTCCCGCTTTCCGTTCTTCCCGGAAGGCGGATAACGGCAAGTCTTTCTCAACCCGTTTACACAAAAACTGCACCCGGAACATGCCGGATGCAGCTTGAATCCCATACAGAATTCCAAAAGACTTCCTCAACAAAATTTACAGAACTAACTCTGCATGAATACCTATCTCCTTCCAATCCTCGTTGGCAGATTTCCAACAGGAATGAGGCCGCTCCAAAGATATCAAACGAATTGATACCGATGAACACTGTGATAGACCAGCCCCAGTTCGCCATCCATGTATTCGCTCGAGAATCGGAACCCATTTTCTTCCCCCATATTGCCTTCCGACGTATCAGACCTCCGTACGGCCGGTAATTCATACAGCGCGCGGCGTCCGCGCGCTTCCCCGAAGAGGGAGGTGACGTTTTTCATCGCGTCGTCCATGCAGTAGAGATGCTCTTTCTCCTGCGTCCCGTTCGCTTCCCGGCGCGTCATGGACAGGATGCGCACAGCCGCCAGTTCCGAAGGGTCCCAGATGTAACTGCGCACGAATCCGGCATTTCCTCGGTCAATCCGCACTCTGCTATATGCAAATACCCTTGATGAAAAACTGTTAAAAACGATCCTTTTGGCTAATTGTTTTTTACTCTATTTAAATAATCCCTTCAACATTTTATATATAAAGGAAAAAAACGTGTGGACAAAAAGAGGAATGCATCCATAATCCAATAATAAGGGAATAGATTCGTATTCTTCCATATCTATTCCAGGAAGATTCATAGCTAAAACAATTGCTCCACCGCCCAATAGAGGAATACAAGATGAATTTTTGGATTTTATTACACAGTTAAAAACTATTATCCAATTATATAAGCTGACAATAACTCCAAAAACAACTAATATACAGAAAAAAATTATATTAATCACCATCTTTTATCCGTTTCAACTGAAATTTATAACTTTTTTGCTTGCCGGGAATGATCAATTTTATTGTTCAGCAGCTCCTTTTTTCTTTCCAGTCACTCGTCAGAATTTTTAGAAAACAAATAGTGAAATCAAAAATCAATGCTTAACAGAGGACCAAATAAAACACTCTCTAAAATTGCCAAAGTAATTAATACCGCCACGGTAGCACGAATATAATCTTTTGTCTTCCAATAGCGTATTGCTGAAATAATCATCCACACTGGACATACAAAAAAGAGAAATATGAACAATGCTCCAAGTAAAACTCTAATGATATTTTCCCAAGGTTCTCTAGGATAATTGTTAGGAAGCATCCACATCAAGGCACACATAGTCACTACTCCTACTATCCAATAGTAGAATGGGGATCAAGATCCTGTATCTTTTATTTTAGTATTCTCATTGTCCATAATTATTTCTGTTATTGAAAATTTAAACTATCTGGAGAACCTGCGGAGAAATAACAATTAATGATTTAATATATTTAGCTGTCTTGTATATTTCGTTGAAATGAAATTTCTTTTTGCTATCAAAGTATTTTATAATAAATTTCATTCATTATTCAGAATAAATTTTCTTCATAAACTCCTGATTTATCAATAAATTTGCGGTTCAGTTGAGAAAATTTGCAAACTCAGCCCATATCCTGAACTATTCTTCCCTGCTTCAGACCAAAGTTTGTTGTCTGTCAGCCCCTCTATAGAACTAAAGGCAGCGTCCATCATTCTTTCTGATAGAGGAATCGCCTATCATATCCAATATTTTCTTCCCATAGGCGAATCGATCGAGATTCCTCTTGATAATCATTTCTTTAATTATACTGCAAAAAGGTATTTCGTCTACGTCCTCACCCATAAAAAACCATAAAAAATCCCATCCGTTCTTATCATCAGGATAATGTTCTATATAATTTTCCGCTACCAGTTCAAAAAGATTCGCTCTGCTCAAAATAACTTCTCCGTCTTCATTGTTCTGAAGAAGGGATAAAATATCTTTATCCTTACTCGACGAACGGATATAAGGAACAGTCATCCTGTTAAAATAACTATCTGAATCCCAGTGCACCATAGACAAACCTTCCTGGCCCCGTCCGCTGCGGATCAATTCAAATTCTTTCCTGGTCATTTGCTCCCAATTCGCAGAATGAACGATATAGCCCGCCAACTGCTGCCTCTGCTGTTGTGACAATTTTTTTATTTTTTCTCTTGATTCGGGAAATTCCGGATACTCCAGAGGAGGATTAACTACGCGTACAAATACCGGTTTCAGAGGCTGTGCCACCGTAGTCATCCCCTGGCGGCAGGATGGAAACAATGCAACCGGAAACAAGAAAAAGTATAATATTTTGCTAAAAAACGTATTCTTTATATATGAAAACATGGACATCAAGTTCCTGCTTGAGGATTTCAATATTGCTGCTACTTCGTCAAGGATTTTCTCAAAACTATTAGCAGATTCATAGCATTTTTACAATGGTCAATATCTTTGACAGGAAACATAGCTTTATAAAAATCAACAAAAAATAAATATTAAAAAAGTAATTATCATTTCTGTAAAAAAGCTCCTTCCGATAAACAGAAGGAGCTTTTATAAAATTAAACAGTTTTCATGTATTAATTAAATAAAATCAAAAATATTAGATTTTATTTAATTTGTTCCATATTCTGTTTATGTCACAAACTGTCTTGCCATTCACATATTAGTTTCCACAGTCTTTCTCTATCTGTATAGGAAAAATCAGTATCATAATCATAAAAAATTATTACGGTCAGGGTACATTCTTTTCCTCAGTATGAGGCATAGACATGATGATCGGGAAACTGATCAGCGAGTGTTTGATTAAATTTAGACAATTCCTCAATCTCTACATTTTCTATTATTAAAGGAGGATCATAGCTAAAGACATATGTATTGTCGATCTCTCCTAGAAGAGGAAATATCTTATAATATTTATCAAAAAACAGAAAAGAAGCAAATACTGAAACAACAACAATAATACAGTATATAATATATTTTTTCATCATATCATTTTAATAAATCGATAATTACTCAAAAAACAAAACTTCTTCTCTTCTGACATTAGCTTCAATTATGATAATACCATAAAAATTCAAATTGTCATTCTAAATTTTTATAGGACATCTCATTTTTAGAATACCCTGAAACAGCTGCTTTCCTCCGCGGCTAAGCTTTCTATCTCTTTTTGGCATCAGGACAGCTTTCAGCGTTGCGCATCATCCTTCTGATGATTAAAAATAGTTTTCAAAATTAGATAAAATCATCGTATAATTTCTTTATTTTCTATTAATCTGATACTGGGAAATTTTTCCAATACAAGGTCAACAAGTTGAATAACACAAGATTCTACTGATGGAGAGTAGAGTAACAAAAGTACATATGAATCTTGATAGGGATAATAAGAAGTTCCCCATATCAAATTAACAATTACCAATTCAGCTATACATATGTCATTCTTATAAAACGGATGAACACAGTTGTGTTCCAGAGGAATGGATTCCGCTGTCATAGCCATCTCCCATGATTTATAGTCAAACGAGGAATCTGCCAGTTCGCAGAAATACGAAGGAAGCTCTCTAAATGCACGGCTTTCTTCCGGATATTTTGCCAGACTAAAAACTCCTTGCACAAAATCGATACTGCGTGAATTTTCTATATGATTAAGTTCATAAGCTTTCATATCGCAAAGCTTTCCGCTGGAACAAAAACTTGGTGTGACAATAAATCCTCCTTCAAGAGGATAAAGACCACCTGTCCCTTCCCAATAAATAGGAATATTTTGATAAGAGGAATTATGTAGATAATTCTGGATGCGAATTCCATTTCTATCAGCCTGCTGACTTGTATAAAAACGAATTTCCTCTATCTCTTTTTTCCCCTTTTTTTTCTTTAAGAAAAAGTGGATTACCGCTCCATTATTCATGAAATAAAGGGTATCCATACTGGACTGAAAACCAATATGTAAATGAGAATAGTGCTCATGCGAAGGAACGCATTTATTATCTTCACAGGAAAAACCCTGCCATAAAAAAGAAATCCATTTTTTACCGCATTTATTCCATTTCTGCGAATTCCACTTGTTTGGATATTCACGGGCATTCGGTGGCAACTCCGGAATATATGAACATATTGAATTGGACAGCATATAATGCAAACCATTTTTACATTCAAAAAAACTATAATTTGCTTCACTATTAATATCAAAATAGTACTTATTTATTTTTCGATTCATTTTATAAAATTTTACGAATAAGTATAATCTGCGCATTAAAAAACAATGCGCAGATTATATCATTTTTATATAACTAATATACTACTACAAATAATAAAAACTAATTTTTTGCACATACAACTTCATACTCTTCTTTTTCTAATTCTGTGAATATCCAATCATATACATGTTCTGCAATTGACGTACCAACCCACCAACCAGTGACACCTCCTATTAACGCACCTATCCCTGCGCCAACTACAGCTCCAGGAGCAGCACCAACACCGGCACCAGCACTACCAATTGCACCACTTGTCATAGCTCCAACTCAGGTGCCGTCTTTGCGGATGGCCAGCGGGCGTGTAACCTCAGGCTGCGTCGGGTCCCAGAACAGGAACCATCGGACGCTCACTTTGCGAGTGTGCCGCCTGCCCATGTAGTCGTAGGTGCATTCCACCACGGTTTTGGCGCTTTCATTGACGAAGCGCACCGGGCGGTTTTCCGCGTTGTAGGCGACTTGCCAGATGCCGGTGGATGTCCTGATCAATGTCTGATTGCCGTCCTCGTCGTGAACCGGCTCAAAGGCGGCTTCTTCTCCGCGCTCGATGGCGGTGTATTGGTTGAACGGGCCGGTTGTGTAGGCACTCGCTTCTAGCTTCCTCAACCTGTGTCAATTGACCGAGATGGTTGTATGTAAAGCTCTAATCGGGCGTGGCGACATAATAGCCGATTCCCATCAGCAGATTACAGTATATTTCGTATATATACACTTTGTAATAAAGATAAAAATCCGATAAGAGACACCCGGCAAGTGTAGCTTACCGGGTGCCCAAAAGAATCTCTATTTAGTTATGTTATTCATTAAGATGAAAAATTATTATCCTATGTATTTTCTTCACTGTTCATTCAGCTCTAATTAATATTATTAATTTTCAAAAAATAATGCCAATTGAAAAATATTAAATATAAATTTAAAGAGACTTCCTTTTTTGCAAACAGCGAATACCTATAAATTTTAAAATTTTATTCAGCATACATCCATATTTATATTCATAATATTTTTCTCCATATCTAGATATTGGATAGATAATACGATCAAAAAAGTTAACATGAAATTCCATAGATATATTCACATTAAATTTTTCCAAAATAAAATTAATTTCATCAATATTTTTCTCTGTTACAATAATATCAATATCTTCGTTTTCAAGTGAAAAAAGAATGTGCTGATTACTATCAATATCTAGACTATCGTCCTCCCACCACTCAACAATATAATCTATTTTTTTGTTTTTAATTTTATTAATCAAATTTTTGTCCATTTCATTTACATATTTTATTAATTATCCATTCTCCTGTTTCCGATCCTGCTACTGCACCAAGGAACGCTCCTATAGCTACTGTAACAGCATTAAATCCATATGAACCTAAAACCGCCCCCGAAGCTGCCCCTCCTAAAATACCCCCACCAAAGCGGCCACCAGACTGCAAAATCGCTCTTTCCCTTTGATCGATAGGAGTATTCCATATTGTATATATTTCTATGCCAGCAGAAAACAGAATTATCCCTCGTCCTCCATGTTTCATAATTTTTCCAGCAACAGTAACTTTCGGATTAGTTTTTGATGGATTCGACTTTTTGTCAACAAATCCATTTGATTTCCTTTGATTTAAAATTAATTCTGTAATAGCTTTACCTAAAATAGTCTGTTTCTTTCTAAATTCAAGTTTAATTGAATCTCGAACCTTACTTGCTTCTTCTCTTGAAAAACCACTCAATTCTAATTTCTGTACTATTTTATCATAATCCACTCTTAATGCGCCAGTCCTTTCAACCTCAACTGCAACAACAAAAACAAGAGGATTACTTTTTTCAATTATATTCTCTACTTTTATACTAACATTTCCTTTAATTGGAAAGCCAACATTATTCTTTCCATTATTAGAAGGGGAATAATTAGGATTTGATTTATAAGATACGTTAAAAGGAGAAGATCCATATGTCCCATTAATAATACCCCCCATTCCTCCATCTATTAAACCTACTAAATCAAAATTGATGATACCATTATTATTAACGAACGCGAACAAATTCCAGCCGCCTTGTTCCATGACGGGATCCCTGCTGATCCACCTTCCGTCGTGCGGATTGAGATGCCGGTAGTTGTAGTAGATGAGGCCGAGCTCGTCGTCCATGTATTCGCACGAGAAGCGGAATTTGTTCTCTTGCGCCATGTTGCCTTCCGACGTGACCAGCCCTCCGTACGGACGGTATTCGTACAGGGCGCGGCGTCCGCGCGCTTCCCCGAAGAGCGAGGTGACGTTCTTCATCGCGTCGTGCATGCAGTAGAGATGCTCCTTCACCTGCGTCCCGTTCGCCTCCCAGCGTGTCATGGCCAGGACGCGCGTGGCTTCAGGTTCCGAGGGGTCCCAGAGGTAGCTGCGCACAAGTACCGGCGTTTCCCCGGTCAAGTCGCACTCCGCCACCTGCAGGTAGTCCCGGTAGAGGTAGCGCGCGTGGAAGCCCGTTGTCCCTCCGACCGTCACTTTTTTCTCGAATCTCCTGCCCATGGAGTCGTAGGCGCATTCCACGGTTGTCCCGCCGTCTTCGCTTTCAAATTTCACGGGCCGGTTTTCGGCGTTGTAGGTGACTGTCCAGATGCCGGTGGAAGTTTTCACCAGCGTCTGGTTGCCGTCCGCGTCGTATTGGGGGACGAATGCCGCCGCGCCATTTCTGACGATGCCCGCGTACCGGTTGAGTTCGTCGGTTTCATAGTCCGTGGTGCTGCCGAATTCGAAGGCTTCCTTCCGGTTGCCGATGTTGTCGTACTGATAGCCGAAGCGCCCTCCGGGCCTGAGCTGGTCTCCGACCAGTTCGCCGCGGCTGTTGTAGGTGAACAAACGCGTCGTTTTGGGCGTCGCCGTGTTCCACGTGTCCCTGCGCCGTGTAGGACGGCCCAGCGCGTCGTAGTCGTATTCGTGCCTTACCGGCGGGTTGGCGCTTCCGGGCCTCCGGTAGTCGATGACGGAGAGGAGGTCGCGGCTGTCTTCATAGGTGTTGACCCGGGTCATGCCGTTGGGGTAGGCGAGTTGTTCCACAAGCCCTCCCTGTTCGCAGTAAGTCCAGGAGAAGGGCGTTTCCATGCCTTCCGCCGCGAGGGCGGAGAGGCGGCCTTTGCCGTCATAGGACAGGCGCGCCTGCTGGACGCGGCGGCCGTCTGCGCTTAATTCATACCCCGCCTGACGGCCGAGCCCGTCATAGAGTTCGGAGACCTGCCAGGAGATGCCGTTTGCCTCAAGGCAGTCTGTTTCCGGTTCTCCGTAGGGATTGCAGGCGAAGGTCCGCGTTCCGGAGGCATCCGTGATTTGCGTCAATTGACCGAGGTGGTTGTAGGAGAAGCTCTGGCCGGGCGTGGCGTCCGAGTAGCTGATTCCCGCCAGCAGCCCGCGGGCCTGTTCGTAAGTGCAGGTCTTCACGATGCCGCGGGCGTTCGTTTCCGTGGCGATCCTGTTGAAGGCGTCCCAGGTTTTGTCCACGTGCGTTCCGTCGGCATACGTTTTGCGCGTTTCCAGCCCCGTGGCGTCGTCATAGCTCCAGGTGGTGACGTCTCCATCCGCGCGGCCAGTGGGGTCTTCCGCGACGTCTCCTTCCTGCGCCGCGCGGAAGGTGGTCAGGCTCACCAGGCGGTCGGCTTCGTCATAGCCCAGGAGCAGGGGCTGCGTCCCCGTCCCCCATTCGGCCGTTTTCCGGCCTCTGGCGTCGTATCCGGCGCACACCGTATTTCCCAGCGCGTCCGTCACCACGGCGGCCAGGTCAAAGCGGGCGTCGTACTGCGTGACGGTCTCATTTCCGGCGGCGTCCGTCACGCTGACGGCGCGTCCGGCCAGGTCGGTCCGGATCGTCGTTGTGTTGCCCCGGCCGTCCGTGCGGGTCAGGGTCACGCCCGCGGCCGTATAGGCGCAGGCGGCCGTTTCCGTGATGCCCGCGTGGTTCTGCTGCGAGAGCATCAGGCCGTCCGCCGCCACCGTTTGAGCCGTGACGCTGGAAGAGGGAATAACGCTCTTTTGGATTCTTTTCGTATTTTCAGCATACTCCATCCATTCCGCCGCAGTCAAGCCGCGTTCGTCAACGATGACCGTTTTTGTTTCCAGAACCCCGGAGAGTTCGGAGATGAGTTCCTTCCGGGCGCTGGTCAACGGTTCTCCTTGTGCATTATAACGTATTTGCGTCGTGACCAGATAGACGCCGTCCTCCGCGTTTTCCACGCTGAAGGCATATTCCCGGATGGGGCTGTTGTCCGGTGCGGGCTGCTCCGCCAGGGCGAGCGTTTCCCTGGTCATGTTGCCGAAGGCGTCGTATTCGTAGAGCGTGGGCGCCATGGCGGCGGCCCCCTCCTGCGTTCCCGCATCCCTCCATGTGCGGATGAGGCGCCCCTGTTCATCGTATTCGGAACGGTCATACAGGAACCCGGCAGTCGCGGGCGTCACTTGCACGACGCTTTGTCCGAAGCCGTTGACCAGGGTCCGGGAGAGGAGAGTCGTCTGGTCGGCCAGGGTAACGGTTTCCCTCAGGCAGTTATCGCCGATGTCATAGACATGGTAGCGTTCGCGCTGTCCCGTGCCGTATTCATGGAGTACGGAGCCGTCGGGGTGACGTTCGGTGACGAGGGTGGCGCCGGAGGACGTCGTGACGGTTTCCGTCAGGCCGTTTTCGCTGTAGGCTGTCGCCGTCACGCGGCCCAGCACATCGGTTTGCCTGACGATACGGCCGAGCCTGTCGTATTCCACGCTTTCCGTCGTGGTCATGGCTCCCCTGTCCCGGCGCGTCTGTAGGACGCGCCCGGCGGCGTCCCGGGTGTAGGTGGTGATGGTTTCCGGGGTAATGACCGTGTCTCCGTCGCTGATTTCCGAACGGATGGTTTCCACCAGCTGGTGGGCGCTGTTGTAGCCGTACGACGTCAGGATCCCGTCTTCGTTCGTTTCCGAGAGCTTGCCGCAGCACATCCAGGACGTGGCGCTGACGCGGCCGTTGCCCCGCGTGGTTTTCGTGCGGCGGCCTTCTTCGTCGTATTCATGGGCGCCGCTTGAGAGCGGCAGCCAGTTGTCGCCATCCCAGACGCTTTCCTGTTCAACAAGCACCGTGTCATTGGCGGCAAGGAACGATTCCGTCTTGCGGCTCTGTCCGGCCGCCAGTTCGCCGCCGACCTTGGTGATAGCCGTCTTTTTGTGCGCGGCGCCGTGTTCCGCGGCCGCCTCATAGTCATAGAAGGTTTCCACGCCGGCAATGTCCCGGGTGAATTTGATTTGCCCGGCGGCATAGGGATAGGCGGCGGCTTCTCCATACGTTTCTTCCACGCTTGTCTGTTCCTGCTCGGAACCGGCGGCAGTCACGGTTTTGGTCACCCGTTCCATGAGGGGAGACTGCTCATAGGCGTAAGCGGCGGCCGTCAGTTCGATTTCCGTGCCGTCGGACAGCACCCGGGATTCGGCGACACGCGCCGGGCGGTTGTCGTAGAAGCGCAGGCCGGCGTATTCGGTCCGGGTTACCTGTTCTCCGCCTCCGGCCCAGGGTTCCGCCTCAAGCGTGACCCGACCTTCGCCGTCGTATTCATAGCGCGTGTAGCCGCCGTCCGGGCGGTTGATGCGGGAGACGCGGTACTGGCTGTTGTATTCGTAGGAGGTCGTCCGCGCCAGCGGCGTGTTGAAGGCTTCCGTTTCGCTTACCAGCAGCCAGCCGCCGTCCGTGTATTGCCTGACGCTGCGGTTGCAGGCAACCGGCTCGGCGTCGTTGATGCCCCTGACGGTTTCGATGCGTTCCGAGAGGCCTCCGTAGAGGCGGTTGGTTTCAATGGTGCGGATGATGGCGTCGTCTCCCTGGCCTTTGGCGATGCTGACTCTGCCGGGTTCTTCCGTACGGGTGATGGTGTGGGCCGGCAGCCCGCGCTGCTGGCGCGTGATGACGGTGGTCCGCACGCCGTTTTCTTCCGCGGTCAGGTAGGAGGAGGTTTTATAGGGTTCTCCCGTTACTTCGTATGTTCCGTCGGCCAGAGCCGTGACGGCGGCGGGAGCGTACCATTCCAGGACGAGTTCTCCGTCCGCTCCGGTCCGGGTGCGCATCAGCCCTTCCGCGGCGCTGTAGCTGCTTACCAGGTTGCCCGCAGGATCATACGTATTGTTCACATTGCGGAAGTAGTCTTCCGCCAGGAGCACTTTGCCGGAGGCGGAGGTCATGGCGACCACGGCGCCGGTTTCCGCGGAGAAGCGGATGTTTTGCCCGTCCGCGTCCACCAGGGAAAGGTAGGCGGGGACGCCGGAAGCGGCAGGAGCCAGGGTTTCATCCAGCAGCTGCACCCTGAAGTCGCGCTTGCGGGAGATGCCCGCGGGGAGGGCCGCATCGGAACCGGCCTGCACGTTGAAGTAAAGCGCGGCGCCCGCCGGCGGCACGATGGTGATGAGGCCGGACGTTTCGTCCAGATGGGCGCGCCAGGCCCACGGGCTTACGTATTTCAGGCTGCCGCAGGCTTCCGCCGTTTCACGGGCGTTTTCCGCGGCGCGGAGGCTGAAGGCCGCGGGAGAGGGAGCCGAAGCCCCTCCTCCGGCCAGGAATTCGGCCTGGGACATGCAGATTTCCACGCCGGGGTCACCCGGCAGTTTTTCCGCCGCAATGGTGTATTCGTTGCCTTCCGCGTCCGTGCACGTACCGCAGCGGCAGCAGATTTCCTTTTCTTCCGGCGGCACGTCCGAAGAGGAGCTGCTCGACTGGGAGGAAGGAGGGGTGTCCGAACTGCTCGAACTGCTGCTGGAGTCCCCATGCGCGGTCACCGTCACGGAATAGCGGCACACGGACTGGTTGTATTCGTTGTGCGGCATGTCGATGTTCTGGTGCGTGACGGAGAGGGTGTACGTGCCTTCGGATAGTTCAAAGGAGCCTGATTTGGTCCATTCCTGGTGGCCTCCCAGTTTTCCGGGTTCATCGGCGGCGGAGGTCAGGTCCAGCTCAAACGTGCCGCCCGGGCCGGAGATGGTCAGCTTGCCCCAGTCGTCCACCGTCAGGCTGGCCACGGCCGTGGCCCCTCCTTCCGGGACGCTGAAGGTGTCGTTGACGGGGGGCATGAAGACATCGGCTCCGGCTGACGTCTGAACGAAGTTGTCGGATTTTTCATAGATAACGGTATCCGCGCCGTAGGGCTGGATGGGGGTGGACATGGCATGGAGGGGCGCTGCGGCGCCCGGCTCTCCAGGCTGGCCGGGAAGCCCCGCGGCGGGGTTGGTGTTCATCTTGTTGGCGGAACCCCTGTTCAACGAGGGGGCGTCGTTTGGTTGTTCGTTGGTATACATGGTGTGATGGTTGTGGTTTGAGTGTGACGCGAAAGGCGCCGGTTGGATTGGTTCATCTTCCCATCCGTCCGCACCACGGCGGACGGGGAAGGAAGAACAGGGAATGGAGACCATGCCCGTCAGGACACGGACTCCGGAAAAGGCAGCTGCCGGCTGCCGGCGGCAGGGGTCAGGGAGAACGGACCGCGGGAAAATCCGCTGCCGTTTTTTTCCAGAGCTTCCGGCGCCCAGTCATCCCAGAACAGCGTGAGAAGCCCGTCCTGCAGGACGTAGCGCCCGGTGCAGCCGCCGGCGCCGCGCATGAAACGGCCCCGGGTAAAAAACAGGAGTTCGTCCCTCCAATGGGGATGCACGGCGTCATAAACGGCCACCGACTCATCATGGAAAAGGGCCTCAATGCCGTGCATCCTACCCGGAGAGCACCAATGGGCGCTCACCTGGTCATTCAGGCGGTGAGGCGCCGGAGCATGGCTGAGGAAGAGGCGCGGCGTGGCATGGACACGCGCGCCCAGTTCCCGCGCCAGCTGGCCGAAGATGACATCCTCCGCCCCGACGGCGGGAACCCGGCCGCCGTGCGCCACAATACCCTCCACAAGCGCCCGGCTCATCAGGTAGCCCGCGCCGCCGCTGGGGAACCCTCTGTCCGCCAGGGACATGTCGCCCACAAGGTCATAACGGCCGTCGCAGAGGCTTTCCAGGCGGTCAAGCGCCAGCCAGGTATCGTCGTCGCACTTGAAAAGCCAGTCAAAGTCATAATGTTCCAGGGCATATTGATAAAAGGCGAGCCCCTTGACGGGCAGATGCCTGTAATCGTCCTCCACCCAAAGGGCCACTACATCGGGCTCATTGGGCAAGGGAGTGCGCCGCCCCAGGAAAAATCTGCATTCCACACCCTCCTGAGGATGGGAAAGCCAGGTCTCCCGGCACGCCTTGCGGCGGTTCGCCGCGCCTGTGCAGCTGCAGATGCCCACCAGGATATTCACTTTTTTACGCGGTCCGGGGGCAGGCTTCCAGGCGTGGCCCGGCAGATGCCGGTCCAGCAGCTCGCCTGCCATGCTGTTGCGGCTCATATTTTCCCAGGCGTCCGGCTCCCGCCTGGCCATCTCTCCCCAGAGGTGGACGCACCAGGCATTGGACAATTCCGGTCCGGCAAGGCGTATGTTGCCGTTGTAGCAGTCGCGCCATCTCGTCCAGGGGACCGGATACATGTGGGAAGACGGAGCGGCCCGGTCAAACAGGCCGTAGTGGCGCAACGCGCGCGTCATCCCGGTGGGGCCGCAAAATCCCCATGGCACCTGGCGGCGGCGATCGGCGACATCCGGCACACGGCGGAGCAGTTCCTCCTTGGCCCGGACTTCTTCCGGAGAGTCCCAGGGGACGCGGAGCGCCGGATCCTCAGCAAGGCGGCACAGGGTTGCGGGGATGGAATGACCGGAAGGAAAGGCCATGGCGCCTACGGCCACCACCTCCGCCCACTCCTTACAATACCAGAGAGGAGGGGAAGGAAGTTCATCACCCAGGCAGATGACGTCCATATCCACCCAGAAGCCGCCTTCCTGTGAAAGGAATTTCATGCGGAACCAATCGGAAAACGGCGCCAGGCTATTGTGGGAATCATGGAAAATCGCCTCCTCCGGAAGAATATCCCGCGCATCGCGCACAAGTGTTCCCGCGGGAATATTGTCGTAATTCCGGTAGGTGAAAAGCTGGAAAGCATGGCCATGGTCCAGGAACGATTTGATGCAGAGAACGGACATCAGGGGAAGTTCCCCGCCCACCCAGAGGCTTGTAACGGTTCTTGTATTCATTGTTTTACGGGTATGGGTTCGTGGCGGAATTACAGTGTCACCCAATGGGGAAGGTAAATATCCCGGTAGTCTTCCACACCGCCGACAAACCAGTCATGCGGAACGATGACCTTCCGGGTATTTCCCAGCCACGCGCCCCACCAGGAAAAGGAAGAACAGGACATAACGAGTTCCTCCATCGCTGTCATGCGGCGGAGAGATTCGCACGGAGAGCCGCGGTCGATCTCCAGCGCAAAGCGTCCGAATGCCGACACGCGCGCAAGCATCTCCGCCGCCTCGTCCGGCTCATCGCTGAACAGCACCAGGCGGTTCTTCCCGGGTGATAAATGGCCTGCGGCCCGCCGCAGGAAATCAGGGTCCAGAACGCGGTGCTTGTCCCGGAGACGCCTGTAGTCCCCAAGCCGGATGTGAATGCCAACGGAGCCGGGCTCCTTCTCCGCGGTGAGAGGCGCAAAAAGCGCCCGGATGAACGCTCCCTGCCCTTCCAAATACCGCGCGCTCTGGAAGTAGCCGCGAAGCCCGCCCGTCCGGATGCGGGCGGGAATCGGACAATAGGAAAAGGAAGGCTCCTGCCAGGATGGAGGTTCATTGGTGCCGCACGGCGTAGAAGGGAGCACCCAGCCGCCGAGCCGGGCACGCAGCATCAGGGAAGCGTCGTTATAGGTCCAGGGCACCCGGCACTCCACACCTACGTTCCGGGAGTGGGCGCAGGCGGCCGCCAGCGTGAACATGATGTTGCCCAGCCGCATGCCGGGCAGGAAACACGGGGAAACATACTTTTTATTCATAAGGCCGGTTTTCCGTTCCATGTTCATTCCGGGAGCCTTACCATCGCCTCCAGCACTTCCTTCCAGCTCTCCAGGGAAACATCCAGCCCGCCCAGCGCCAGGCCGCGCGCGCGGGCCGCCTCCGCCATGTCGTCGCGAAGATTCGGTTCATAGGCCATTTTGGAAGCGTAGTAGATGAAATCCCTTTCGCTGCCGCACAGCCATCCTGTTTTGCCGTGCTCCACCATCTGCCGCCACCCGCCCCGGTTGTCCACAATGAGCACGCTGCCGCTGGCCATCGCCTCAAAGCCGATGCGGGGCCAGTTTTCCGTCGTATCCGTCGGCTGGAGGATGATCCGGCAGTGCCGATAAAAATCCTGCTGGGAAACTTCCCTTTGATTGCGGGCAGTCCGAATCCAGTCGAAGGGCCGGCCTATCTTGGCTTCGCTCCTCTTATCAAAACCGAGGAAAAGGCCGCGCTTCTCCACGGGGGATACGAATGCGTCGTAGATACGCAGGGTGTTGGCCGCGAACTTGTCGGCGTCCTGGCGGGAGATGCGCCCGCAGCCGAAGAAATCCTCATCGCGTTCCCGGATAAAGGGAAAGGATTCCGCATGGAAATAGGGCCTGAAGGTCAGGAACTGCACTTGCGGGTCGCCGTTGAGTTTGCGCAGCACGGGCATGGCTTCCTGGCGGACGGCTTCATTTTGATAGAGGAACATGGCGATTTCCCCCTTTTGCATGGCCTCCTTTTCCCTGGGGAAAAGCCACGTCATGCAGTTGATGAAAACTGTGCGTTTCGTATGCCTGCGTATTTCCGGCAAGGCGTTGAGGAAGCCGGCATTGCAGAAACCGAGCACGGGGTCGCCGGGTTGGACGGCCGACCAGTCCGCGGAGGCGTGCATGATGACGCCCAGGGAAACCATCTCGTTGTAAAGAGGCTCCCCGTGGTAATCCCAGGACGGAATGAGATGGACTTCCACGCCCATTTTGCGCCAGACAATGATCTGGTGGTGAAGTTTTT
>OBAH01000031.1_pt1 | contig 138188 bp, 126 predicted proteins | sample 1517491 | NCBI WGS metagenome assembly OBAH01 (sample SAMN04571697, study PRJEB22368) | human gut metagenome | biome: human gut; material: stool | host: Homo sapiens | place: Luxembourg | collected 2012-08-03
TTGGTGCCTCGTCGGGGATTCGAACCCCGGACACCCTGCTTAAAAGGCAGGTGCTCTACCTACTGAGCTAACGAAGCATATGCAGTTATCGTAAGGACGGTGTCGTCCGGAAAGAGCTGGCAGGGATGGCTGGACTCGAACCAGCGGATGAGGGAGTCAAAGTCCCTTGCCTTACCACTTGGCGACACCCCTGTGTGGAAAGGGATGAGGGACCGGGACACTCCCGATCCCTCATTTCTTTTTGTGGGGTGGGTAAAGGGACTCGAACCCTCGACACCCGGAACCACAATCCGGTGCTCTAACCAACTGAGCTACACCCACCATATACATCCGCACGGGAAGCGCTGACGCCCGTAAGGGGAAATGGCACGCCAGAAGGGACTCGAACCCCTGGCCTACTGCTTAGAAGGCAGTTGCTCTATCCAACTGAGCTACTGGCGCGTATCTGTCAAGTTGGAGCGGGTGACGGGAATCGAACCCGCATCCCCAGCTTGGAAGGCTGGTGCCCTGGCCATTGTGCTACACCCGCGTGCGCCCTCCACTCAAATCGTCAGCTTGTACATATTACCATAGGCCACCGTCCGTGTCAAGAAAAAAATCGGAGAACGGGGCACTTTTCCGTGGAAACAGCCTTGTCTACGCTCCGTAGACAAAGTCAGCGGGCGGGGGATGGACAAAAATCCGCCGTATGCTATACTGGGAACAACAAGAAAAAAGGAGGCCGCGACAATGGATATGGAAAAGACGGGCACCTATCTGGCATCACTCCGCAGGGGGCGGGACATGACACAGCAGCAGGTGGCGGATATATTAGGGGTGTCCAACAAAACTGTCAGCAAATGGGAGTCCGGCGCGGGGCTGCCGGACATCGCCGCGCTGCCGGCGCTGGCGGCGCTGTACGGCGTGACGGCGGACGACATCCTGGCCGGTGAGACGCGCCCCCGAGCCTGTGCCGATACACCGGCGGAGGTGGAGGCCTATCTGGAGCGCCGGGGAAGCCTGCGCTTCCGCATCGGGTACAGTCTGGCAGTAATGGCGTTGGCAGTGTGGGTGGCATTCCCCTATAACAACTGGTCGTGGCTGTGCCTGCTGGCGTCGCCCCTGTGCCTGTGGCTGGGCTGGGGCGTGTGCCGCAGCCGAGAGACGCTGCGCCGCCGCATCCTGCTGCTGATACCGCTGTGCGCCCTGTGGCTGTTCGCGGCCATACAGCTGCTGGGGGTGTGGCGCCTACTGGTGTCCGCCTATGCGCTGCACAGCGGTGTGGTGCGGCAGTTTTCCTGGGCAGCGCTGACTGTGCGGCAGGAGGCGGTATGGCTGCTGCTGCCGCTGCTGCTGGCGGCGGCGCTGGTAGTCGGCGGCGCGGTGCTGAAAGAGCCGCTGGTGCGGGATAGGAGATTCCGTTTTGCACTGTATGGCGGCTGCGGACTGCTCTTTGCCGTGGAGATCGTGCGGATCCTGGTGTGCTGGAAGCCGGCCGCTGCCTATGCGGCCACGGTCAGTACGGCGGAAAGCGTTATGATCAGCCGCTATGCAGACCTGTCCGCGGTGGCCTGGCCCTTGGAGACGGTGCGTTGGATCGTCCTGGCGGCGGTGGTAGCGGCCTGGCTGGTGTGGGGTATGCAGGCATATCGGCACGCAAAGAAAAATTAAACTTGCCTAACCTACGGGATTGGTGGTATACTATACACGGGTCATCTTATGGCCCGTGTATTTTCTGACAGGAGGAAGACCTATGATCTCCACGAAAGGTCGCTATTCCATCCGCGTTCTGCTGGATCTGGCGGAGCACCGCAGCGGGGACTTTATACCCATGAAGGAGGTGGCCGCCCGGCAGGACATCTCCCTGAAATACATCGAGCGGCTCATGCCCGCCCTGAAAGCCGCCGGCCTGGTGGAGAGCGTCCACGGCATCGGCGGAGGCTACCGTCTGACGCGGGAGCCGGAGGACTACACCCTCTGGGAGATACTGGAGCTGGCGGAGGGCGATCTGGCGCCCGTCACCTGTCTCCAGCCGGATGCCCCGGTGTGCCAGCGGGCCGGGGAGTGCCGGACGCTGGGCGTGTGGCAGGGTTTTTACAAGCTGACGCGGGACTACTTCACCCACATTACGCTGGCGGATCTGATGAACGCCCCGGCGGGGGACAACTACGTGATATGAGCAAAAAAAGAGACCGCAGGGCGGTCTCTTTTTTGCGTTTCGCGGTCAGGGCTGGTAGGTGAGGGTGAAGGTGTCGTCAGCGGCGCTATCGGTGTGCTGGTGTCCCTCCAGCGTGACGGAGGCCACGGCGTCCACGTCCACCAGACGGTCGAACACATAGGTGTTGTCGGCGAAGGGGACATCGTCGCTGCCGCGCATACAGCCCACCACCCAGTTCATCAGGCTGCGGCTGCTGCTCTCCACGGTGAACTCGCTGCCGTCCTGATAGCGGAGGGTCAGCTCGTCCACAAGGGGCTCACGGTCGGGATGGGCATTGCGGATGCTCATGCCCAGCGGGGAGAGGGTCAGGGTCTCGCTGCCGGAGGTCAGGGTGGCGACGGGCACGTAGGTGCGGGGCTGCACGGCGATGGAGTAGGGCTGCCCCAGTTCGTCCTGCATGGTGACGTACAGCAGGTCGCCCTGCCGGAAGGACGTGCCGGCGGCGAAGTACAGCACCACATTCAGGCAGGTGTCGGTGCTGGTCTCCTTGTCCACGTAGCACTTGGCGAACAGGGCATTGCCCTCGTCGGGGCTGCGGAAGTGCAGGGTGGGCTGGAGGGGCAGGTCGATGCCCTCGCCGTAGCCCACGTCTGTGTAGCCGACGCCGGAGGGATTCTCCACGGAGTAGGTCAGCAGGCCGAGGCCGTTCTCATCGATCAGGAAGGTGCCCAGTTTGATGGTATTGCTGTCCACGGTCATCTCTGCGTCCAGCTTGCTGAGGTACTGGCCCACCAGACGCTGGGTGGTCTGGACGTCACCGGGGATGCGCTCCATATCCGGGACAGGGACAAGGCCGCCCTTGCCGTCGTCCACCACAGGGGCGGCAGCGTCGATGTCATCGGTGAAGGCGCGGTGGGTGGCGTCGTCCACCTTGTCGGCGGGGGATACATCTGCCTTGATAAGGGTCACAATACCGCTGGCCACGGCGACGGTCAGCGTCAGCGCGGCGGCAATGGCGACCACGGCGCTCTTGCCCAGCGCCCGGCGTGTTTTTTTCTCGTTTCGCATGGTCTTTCTAACCTCCGTCAGTGTATCCGGGGAGGCGTGCAGCGGGGAAAAGGCTTTTTCAAATAACTCTCTGTCATGCATACTGCGGCACCTCCGATAAAATGTGTTTCAGCTTGTCTCTGGCGCGGGCGAGCCGGGTGCGCACCGTTTCCTCCGGTATGCCCAGCAGTCCGGCGATCTCCCTCTGGCGGTAGCCCTCGTAGTAGTACAGCAGCACCGGCAGGCGGTAGCGCCTGTCCAGCGACATCACCGCGTCGAACAGCTCCCGGTATTGGGGCTGCTCGAACACCAGGGTGTTCTCGTAGTCGGCGATGTCCTCCGCCTTGTGCCACGGGGCGCGGAGCACGTTCTTGCAGCGGTTGACCGTGACGCGAATGAGCCAATTCTTTACATGGGCGTCGCTTTCGAACGCCTTGTCCTCTTTGTACAGCTGTATCAGCACGTCCTGGGTCACATCGTCGGCGTCGTCCCGGCAGCGCAGATAACTGTACGCCACCCGGAACACCGTGTCCATATACCGTTCCGCCAGCGGGGTGAACTGTTCGTCCGTCATAGGGGTTCTCCTTTTGTTGAGGTGAAAGGCCTTTCATCTATCATACACCTGCGGAGCAAAAAACGTTTCAAAAAAGCAGAAAAAATGTAGAAAGAAAATAGAAGGAGAATAGAAAGAAAGTGGAAAGAAACAGAAGAAAAGACGAACGGACCTCGAAAGAGGTCCGTTCGTCATGTTTGTGAGGAGAAAATGGAAGGAAGAAAAACGCAGTATCAGTCCGCAAACAGCGGGGTGGAGAGATAGCGGTCGCCGGTGTCGGGCAGCAGGACCACGATGGTCTTGCCGGCGTTCTCCGGACGCTTGGCCAGCTCGATGGCGGCCCACAGTGCCGCGCCGGAGGAGATACCCACCAGCACGCCCTCGCGGTGACCCATTTCCTTGCCTACGGCAAAGGCGTCGTCGTTGTCCACAGGGATGATCTCGTCATAGATCTTGGTGTCCAGCACGTCAGGGACGAAGCCCGCGCCGATGCCCTGGATCTTGTGGGAGCCGGCGATGCCGGTGGACAGCACGGCGGAGGTCTTGGGCTCCACGGCGACTACCTTGACGGCGGGGTTCTTTTCCTTCAGGAACTTACCGGTGCCGGTGATGGTACCGCCGGTGCCCACGCCGGCCACGAAGAAGTCCACCTTGCCGTCGGTGTCGGCCCAGATCTCGGGACCGGTGGTCTCGTAGTGGGCCTTGGGGTTGGCGGGATTGACGAACTGGCCTGCCACGAAGCTGTTGGGGATCTCCTTGGCCAGCTCGTCGGCCTTGGCAATGGCACCCTTCATGCCCTTGGCACCCTCGGTGAGCACCAGCTCCGCGCCGTAAGCCTTCATCAGCTGGCGGCGCTCCACGGACATGGTCTCGGGCATGACGATGATGATGCGGTAGCCCCGGGCGGCGGCCACGGAGGCCAGGCCGATACCGGTGTTGCCGGAGGTGGGTTCAATGATGACGCTGCCGGCCTTCAGCAGGCCCTTGGCCTCGGCGTCGTCGATCATGGCCTTGGCGATACGGTCCTTGACGCTGCCGGCGGGGTTGAAGTACTCCAGCTTGGCGACGATCTTCGCCTTGAGGTCATGGGCCTTTTCGATATGGGTCAGCTCCAGCAGGGGAGTCTTGCCGATCAGCTGGTCAGCGGAAGTGTAAATGTTAGACATAGTGTTTATCTCCTTTATCGTTTATAGTCAGATGTTGTTGTGTGGAATGAAGGGAAAAGGAGTCAACATCGTCCGGTCAGGAGAACAAGAGTGCGGGTCATGTGATCGCCTCATTTCTGAAATACAACTACCAACTCGGTAGGTTGGTACAGTTATAACACGGCGGCACGGATTTGTCAACCCTGTTTTTGAAAAAAATCCGGTAAGCGAATGTGACAATATTGAAAGAGTAAGAGGGCTTGCGGGACAGAGGCGAGGGAGGGTATAATGAAGAGCGTAAAGGATGTGAGCGTATGTACCGTATATTTATTGTGGAGGACGACAGGACCATCGCCCAGGCGGTGGCGCATCTGGCGGAGAGCTGGGGACTGGAGGTCCGGTGTGTCCGGGACTTTCGGGCGGTGACGGCGGAGGCGGCGGAATTTCAGCCGCACCTCATCATACTGGATATCGCCCTGCCGTGCTTTGACGGCTATCACTGGTGCCGGGAGCTGCGGAAGCAGACCAGTGCGCCCATCCTGTTTTTGTCCTCGGCCGGTGATAATATGAACGTCATCATGGCAATGAACTTCGGCGCGGACGATTTTATCGCCAAGCCCTTTGACGGCGGTGTTCTGATGGCTAAGGTACAGGCCATGCTGCGGCGCAGCTATGACATGGCGGCGCCGGCGGTGCTGCGGGAGAGACGGGGCGCACAGCTGTCCGCCGATGACCAGAAGCTGACCTATCAGGGGCAGACGGTGGAGCTGACCAAGAACGAGTACCGTATTTTGTCCTGCCTGATGGAGAGCGCCGGGAAGGTGGTCAGCCGGGAGAAGCTGATGCAGCGGCTATGGGAGACGGACAGCTTTGTGGATGAGAACACGCTGACCGTCAATGTGAACCGCCTGCGGCGGAAGCTGGCAGGTGTGGGGCTTGTGGACTTTATCGCCACCCGGCACGGGGTGGGGTACATCGTGGAGTGAGAGATATGGAGCTGCTCAAAGCATATCTGAAGGAGCGCCGGCTGACGCTGGCGGCATTTCTGCTGTTTGTCGGGGTGTTTGCTGTGTCCTTTGCCCTGTACGGCCTGCCGCTGGCGGCGGTGGGCTATCCGGCAGGGCTGTGCGTTCTGCTGGGGGCGTGCCTTGCGGCGTGGGATTACGGCCGCGCGGCACGGCGGCACAAGGCGCTGAAGCGTCTGCGGGAGGCGGGCGAGGCGGTGCTGCTGGACTTGCCGGCCATGACCACCGTGGAGGGGGCGGACTGCGCCGCCGTGGTGGAGACGCTGCGGCGGGAGCTGCGCCGGCAGGAGACGGCGCGCGCCGCCCGGTGGGAGGATATGACGGCCTATTACACCGCATGGGTGCACCAGATCAAGACGCCCATCGCCGCTATGCGCCTGACCCTGCAGGGGGAGGACACGCCGGCCGCCCGACGGCTGATGACGGAGCTGGGCCGGGTGGAGCAGTATGTGGATATGGCACTGACCTATCTGCGGTTGGAGGAGGGCGGCAGCGACTACGTGATACGAACGTGCGCCGTGGATGACGTGGTGTGCGCCGCTGTGCGGCGGTTTGCCGGGGAGTTCATTGACCGGCGCATCGCACTGGATTACACGCCGGTGGAATGGGAGACGGTGACGGACGGCAAGTGGCTGACCTTTGTGGTGGAGCAGCTGCTGAGCAATGCCCTGAAGTACACCGGGCAGGACGGGACCGTCCGGATCTACCGGGAGGGAGACGATCTGTGCATCCGGGACAGCGGCATGGGCATCGCGCCGGAGGACCTGCCCCGGGTATTTGACATGGGCTATACCGGGCAGAACGGGCGGCTGGACCGGCGGTCCAGCGGCATCGGGCTGTACCTGTGCCGGCGGATATGCCGCAATCTGCGGCATGAGATACGGATCGAGTCCGTGCCCGGCGTGGGCACCACGGTGAGGCTGACGCTGGGCCGCCCGGCGTTTGTGGCGGAGTGAGCTTTCCTCTGCGCGGCTACACCTCATCCGTCACGGCTGCGCCGTGCCACCTTCAGCTGTGCACACCCCAGTGTGAGCACTGGGGCGCCCTCAAGGGGAAGGCTAACGCTGCGGCGGGGAGATGGTGACATTCCTGTTCGTTTTTGGTAAGGCAAAGCGATGGATTGGGGGAAGGACCCGGACTATAATGGCCTTGTAAGGAAAAGGAGGTCATGCTATGAGCATTTTGGAAGTCAGTGGGCTGCGGAAGGTATACACCTCGCGGCTGGGCGGCAGCCGCGTAGAGGCGCTGCGGAACGTCAGCTTCACCGTGGAGCAGGGCGAGTATGTCGCTATCATGGGTGAGTCCGGCAGCGGCAAGACTACGCTGTTGAACATTCTGGCGGCGCTGGACGAGCCCACGGCGGGTACGGTGCGGCTGGACGGCCATGAGCTGGGCAAGATACGGGAGAGGGACGCGGCGGCCTTCCGCCGGGACAACCTGGGTTTTGTGTTCCAGGAGTTCAACCTGCTGGATACGTTCACGCTGGAGGACAATATCTATCTGCCGCTGGTGCTGATGGGAATGTCTTACGAGGATATGCGGGCGCGGCTGCTGCCTATTGCCCGGGAGCTGGGACTGACGGAGCTTTTGAAGAAGTACCCCTATGAGGTCTCCGGCGGGCAGAAGCAGCGGGCGGCGGTGGCCCGGGCCATCATCACCGAGCCGAAGCTGCTGCTGGCGGATGAGCCCACCGGCGCACTGGACAGCGGCTCCACCGACGAGCTGCTGCGGCTGTTCGCCGCCATCAACCGGGCAGGGCAGACCATATTGATGGTGACCCACTCCGTGAAGGCCGCCAGCCGGGCGGGCCGGGTGCTGTTCATCAAGGACGGCCAGGTGTTCCACCAGCTGTACCGGGGCGAGGACGATGACACCCGGTTCTATCAGCGCATCTCCGACACGCTGACCATGCTGCAGTCGGGCGGTGAACCGGCATGAGGGAAAAGACATTATACGCCCGGCTGGCCTGGACGGGCATGAGAAAAAACAGGCGGCTGTACCTGCCGTACCTGCTCAGCTGCGCCGGGATGGTGCTGATGTTCTACATCCTGATGGGGCTGTCCGGCTCGCCGGTGCTGGAGCACATGTCCGGCGGCGGCAGCAGCGCCATCATACTGCGGCTGGGCACGGTGGTCATCGCCGTGTTTGCGCTGATATTTTTGTTCTATACCCACTCGTTCCTCATTCGCCGCCGGGAGAGGGAGTTTGGCCTGTACAATGTGCTGGGTATGGGCAAGGGCAACATCGCCCGCATTCTGCTGTGGGAGACGGTCATCACCTATGGCCTGACCACGGGGACGGGACTGCTTCTGGGCATGGTACTGTATAAGCTGGCGGAGTTGGGCATGGTGCGGCTTTTGCAGGTGCCCGTGACCTATACCCTGACGGTGTCCGTATCGTCTCTGCTGGCTGCGGCGGCGTTGTTTGCGGCCATCCACACGCTGATATTGCTGAACGGGCTGCGGCAGCTGCACGGCGTCAGCGCCGTGGCGCTGCTGCGCAGCGAGAGCGTGGGCGAAAAGCCGCCCAAGGCGCAGTGGGTGCTGACGGCGGCGGGCATGGTTCTGCTGGGTGCCGCTTACGCGCTGTCGTTGTCCATCAAGGAGCCGCTGGCGGCGCTGCTGTGGTTCTTCGCGGCGGTCATCATGGTGATACTGGCCACGTATCTGCTGTTTATCAGCGGCTCGGTGACGCTGTGCCGCGGCTTGCAAAGGAACAAAAAATACTACTACCGGCCCCAGCACTTCGTGTCCGTGTCCTCCATGGCCTACCGCATGAAGCGCAACGGCGCGGGGCTGGCGTCGGTGTGCATTCTGGCCACCATGGTGCTGGTGATGATCTCGTCCACCACCTGCCTGTATGTGGGGCAGGAGGACGCGGTGAATGCCCGGTATCCCCGCGACATGGACGTGGCGGTATACGGCAGAAGCGATCATCCGCTGGACGAGGCGGAGGCGGAGCAGCTGCGTCAGGGTGTGGAGAGCACCGTTTTCAACTTCGGCGGGCAGACCAGTAATGTGGCGACATACCGTGAGATCAGCGCCAGCGGTCTGCCGGACGGCGGGGATCTGCGGTTGGGCAACGCCGGTGCGTCCGCAGCGGACAGCACCCGTGTGACGCAGCTGCATTTCCTGCCGCTGGAGGATTACAACGCTGCCACGGGGCAGAGCCTGACGCTGAACGACGGGCAGGTGTATGTGGCGGCTCTGCGGACGGATTTCCCTTACGACACCCTGACCGTCGACGGGGAATGGACGTTCCGGGTCATGGATCGGGACATTCCGCCGCTGAGCGGCCCCTTCATGGCGGATATCACCCCGACCCTTATGGTGGTCATACCGCACTTCACGCAGTTCGTGCAGGAGCTGGAGGACGGACTGAGCGAGAAATACGGCTGGTATCTCACGGCCACGTGGCACTACGCCTTCGACACTGATCTGCCGGAAAACCAGCAGGGGAACATCGATGGCACAACGCCCAATCTGGAGGACGCGTTGAACGGCTATCTGGCGGGCGTCAGCAGTGACTGGGGCGTGGGCGTCAGCGTGGAGTCCAAGGCCGCCAACCGGGCAGACTTCTACGGCACCTACGGCGGATTGTTCTTCCTGGGCATCATGCTGAGTATCGTGTTCATCTTCGCGGCGGTGGCTATCCTGTACTACAAGCAGCTTTCGGAGGGCTATGAGGATCAGAGCCGGTTCGACATCATGCAGAAGGTGGGCATGACCAAGCAGGACATCCGCCGCAGCATCAACAGCCAGCTGCTGACGGTGTTCTATCTGCCGCTGGTGCTGGCGGGCGTGCACCTGTGCTTCGCGTTCCCGTTCATCCACAAGCTGCTGATCCTGTTCAATCTGGACAACCGGGGGCTGCTGATCGGCACAACGGCGGTGAGCTTTGCGGTGTTCGCGGTGCTGTATGCCATCGTGTACAAGCTGACGGGGAATACCTACTACCGCATCGTGGCGGAGGATACAGAAAAAGAGTAGAACGAAAGAGACGGCGGGAGCCGTCTCTTTTCTGTATTTTTGGGCAAAAAACGGGTTTTGTGTGGACAAATCATGGCGGCTTTCTGTATAATACGTACTGATACACTATTGTTAACGACAGCTTTATATACAGCGCGGCGTGCCGCGCGTAAGGAGGCAGTATGCGTAATATCTGGACGGTATTCAAAACCGATATACGGACGCTGAGCAAGTGCTTTTTCGCCTGCGTGGTGGTGGTCGCCATCGCCCTGCTGCCCAGCCTGTACGCCTGGCTGAATATCTACTCCAACTGGGACCCCTACGGCAACACCGGGGGGATATCCATCGCGGTGGCGTCGCTGGACGAGGGCTATACCGACGCGGACGGTACCTACGAGAACAAGGGCGACGACGTGGTGGCCGACCTGCGGGAGGCTACGTCCATCAACTGGGTCATCGTGGACACCGAGGAGGAGGCCAAGGGCGGCGTGGAGTCCGGCGACTACTACGCGGCGGTGGTCATCGACAAGCAGTTCAGCCGGAATATGTACCGGATGCTGACGGACTGGACCGGTAAGCCGGCCATCACCTACTACGAAAACGCCAAGAAGAACGCAGTGGCCACCAAGATCACCGACACGGCGGTGGAGACGCTGAAGCGCTCCATCAGTGAAAACTATCTGGAGGTGGTCATCGACGGCATCATGGAGCAGAGCAATCTGCTGGCGGCGGACCTGACCGCCGACGATCCGGAGGCCGCTGTGAAGGGCGTGCTGTACCAGGCCCAGGATCTGCTGCACGCCTGTGGGCGGATGATGGATGCCTTTGAGGCGGCGGGCGGCAGCGGCGTGTCGGAGAGCAGCGCGGCGGCACTGGAGGCGGCCGTGGCCAATATCAACAAGAACCTGCCGGACGGCGCACAGCTGCAGCAGACGGCGGCGGAGATACAGATGCGGCTGAACACGGCCCTGGCCCGGGTGGAACGGGCGCTGGACCGGCTGAACAGCGCCATTGGGAACGCGCCGGAGTTGCCGTCGGCACAGCAGCAGCTGCGAGATGCGGCGGCGCAGCTGGAAAAGGCGGCGGACACGTTGGATCGGTGGGCGGAGGATATCGAGATGGAGGCGCCGGCCGCGGCAGAGCAGGCGCGAGCCATTTCCGCCGAGTGTACGCGTCTGGCGGCGAAGCTGCAGGCGCTGGCTGACAAGCCCACCGCCAGCGACCTGCTGGCGGACTGCGACGCGCTGGTGAAGTCCATCCGGACGATGGTGGATAAGATCCCCGTGACTTCAAAGGCGCTGCAAAAGGAGCTGGACACCGTGGCCGGTCAGGTGGCGGACACCATGGAGGGCATGGCTGCGCTGGCTGGAGACGCCAAGGTCATGAAGACCGCGCTGGCGGAGACCGCTGACGCCGTGGGCGACACCATGACGCTGCTGCGGCCGGCTACGGAGAAGCTGCTGACCTCGCTGGAGAGCACCATAGACGACCTGGAGGGGCTGACCACAGACGAATACATGGATACGCTGGTGAATATCCTGGGCGGCGACCCGGCGGTGTACGGCCAGTATTTTCCGGAAATGGTGCAGACCAGCGTGAATGCGGTGTATCCCATCGCCAACTACGGCTCGGCCATGACGCCGTTCTACACGGTGCTGGCCATCTGGGTGGGCGGCGTGATATTGTCGTCCCTCATCAAGATACACGCCCGGACGGAGGGCCTGATCGACCCGAAGCCGGCGGAGCTGTACTTCGGGCGGTACCTGTTCTTTTTCGTGCTGAGCCAGATACAGGCGGCGGTCATCGTTACCGGCGACCTGTACATACTGAAGGTCCAGTGCCTGCACCCGGGGATGCTGTATCTCACGGGCGCGCTGACGGCCTTCACATTCAGCCTGCTGATCTATTCCCTGGCCATCTCCTTCGGCGACGTGGGCAAGGCCATCGTGGTGGTCATCATGGTCATGCAGATCGCAGGCTCCTCCGGCACGTTCCCCATCGAGCTGCTGCCGGCCATCTATCAGAAAATCTATCGCTTCTTCCCCTTCCCCTATGCCATCGACGCCATGCGCGAGTGCATCTGCGGGATGTACGGGAATTACTACTGGCAGCAGATCGGCTTCCTGCTGCTGTTCGCCGCGGCGGCGCTGCTGATCGGCCTGCTGGTGCGGCGGCCCTTCATGGGACTGAACCGCTTTATGGAGGAGAAGCTGGAGGAGACGGAGCTGCTGTGAAAGGAGGTGTTGACCGATGACAAAAGAACGGGACTATCAGGAGCTGTATGACCGCCTGCTGGAGGAGGTCAGCACCCTGCACCGGAACAACCGGCGGCGGATACGCGTCGGTATGCGGATGCTGCTGGCGGTGACGCTGGGATTGATGCTGTTGATGTTTCTGGCGGGGGGGAACAAGGTGTTCACCCTGATGCTGTGGATACTGTCCATGTTCGCGGTGGCGGCATATCTGATCGCCGTGGAGTACGCGGACTATGAGCTGCAAAAGAAGCTGGAGAACATCACCCAGATGGAGCAGGAGAGTCTGGGCACACTGCTGGAACTGCCGGAGCTGCCCAAGGTGCCACGGATGGGTCTGCTGCTGCGCCACGGCACCCGGGAGGAACAGGAGACGCCGGAGACGGAGGCAACGGCGGCGGAAGCGGCACCTGCGCCGGAGGAGACGCCGGCGGCAGAGGAGATATCCCCGGCACCTGCGGAGGAGACGCCGGTCACAAAGGCACCGGCAGCGCCGGAGCCGGAGGCATATTCCGTGGACGAGATACTGCGGGAGGTGCACGGCGGAGCGCCGCAGGCAGACAGCGCGCCGACGCCTGCCGCGCCGGTATACAGCGGCGCGCGGGTGCTGGAACGGCTGCTGGACGACCCGGAGAAGCTGGCGTCCGATCTGGACGCGCTGACCCGGGCGCTGCAGGGGCTGTCCGATGACCTGCGGCGCGGTGCGGCGGAGAGCCGGGAAGGGCAGGTGGACCGATGAAGAACATCTGGAATATCTTTCGCGCCGACTGGCGGCGGCTGACGGCCAGTGTGGTGGCGGTGGTGGTGCTGCTGGGGTTGTGCCTGGTGCCGTGTCTGTATGCCTGGTTCAACATCCTGTCCAACTGGGATCCCTACGGCACGGCGTCCACCAGCCGCATCAGCGTGGCGGTGGCCAGCGAGGACGCAGGCTGCGAGGTGCTGGGTCTGGAGGTGAACATCGGCGCGCTGGTGCTGCAGGGACTGGAGAGCAACGACCAGATGGGCTGGGTGTTCGTGGACAGCCGGGCGGAGGCCCTGGACGGGGTGGAGTCCGGCGACTACTACGCGGCGTTGATCGTGCCGGAGGAATTTACCGAGGATTTTGTGAGTATTCTGTCCGGCGATCTGCGCCACCCGCAGATACAGTATTACGAGAACGAGAAGAAGAACGCCATCGCTCCCAAGATCACCAGCAAGGCCAAGACCGCCGTGCAGGAGCAGATCAACACCACGGTCATCGGCAAGGCCGCCGAAGCGCTGACCACGGTGGGCTCCGTGTTCAAGGCCATGGGGCTGGACTCGGAGGCGCTGGCGGACGGCATTATGGATAAGCTGACCGGTGCGCGGCAGGAGATGGCGCAGCTGCAGCAGGTGCTGCTGTCGCTGAAGGACGTGATGAACGGGGCGGACGGGCTGCTGACCGCGGCGTCCGTGACCATCGCGGACGCACGGGGAACGGTGGAGGACGCCGATGCGGCGGCGGGCAGCACGGTGCAGCTTATCAGCACGGGCCTGAGCGCGGCGGACACGGCGTACAGCGACCTGCTGACGGTGCTGAACAACACGGATAAGGTACTGGGCGACATCGAGGATGCCCTGCGGAGTATGGATACCTCTGCCGCCGACGAAGCGCTGAAGGCGGACCTGCACCGGAAGATACGGGCGGCCATCGCCGCGCTGGAGGACCAGCTGGAGGCCGCCGAGGACGAGGCCGTGAAGGCGCAGCTGGAGACGGCTATCGCCGATCTGGAGGCGCTGGACGCACTGGTGGAGACGCTGGAGCCGTCGGCCCTGCAGGGACCGGTGCTGGATATGCTGCATCAGGTGCGGCAGGAGCTGCTGGCGGCGGCGGTGCGGACCAATAAGGAGGTCAACGAATACCTGCACACCACCGGGGCACAGGCCCAGACCACGCTGCGGTCCGTCCAGCAGCTGCTGGGGGCTGTGGGCGGCAGCCTGGGCGAGGTGTCCGGCACGCTGGACAGCTATGCCGATGCCATGACCACCGTACAGCCTACGCTGGACGCGGGCATCACCCTGGCCAACACGGTGGAGACGTATCTGGCGGACATCGAGGACGATGTGCGCCGGGTGACGGAGAGCGAAGCCTTCAAGCGCTTTACAGAGCTGATGGAGAGCAGCGACGCCGACAGCATGGCGGACTACCTCAGCTCGCCGGTGCAGCTGAACACGGAGATCATCTATGAGATCAAGGACTACGGCGCGGCCATGTCGCCCTACTACGTCATGCTGGCGCTGTTTGTGGGCAGCCTGCTGACCGCCGTGATGCTGAAGGTACCGGTGACCCAGCCGGAGTTCGTCGGGTGCCGGGCCGTGGAGCGCTACTTTGGGCGGTTTCTCACCTTCTTCCTGATGGCCATGGCCCAGGCGCTGGTGACGGCCTTCGGGTGCCTGTACTTCGTGGGGATGGAGACGGCGGAGCCGGCGCTGTTCGTGCTGGCCTGCTGCCTGTGCTCGCTGAACTTTGCCAGCATGAACTACGCGCTGGTGTACGCCCTGGACAACGTGGGTATGGCGCTGTCGGTCATTATCATGGTCATTCAGGTGGCCGGGTCCGGCGGCTCATACCCGGTACACGTGCTGCCGCAGCTGTTCCAGACACTGTATCCCTTCATGCCCTTCCACTACGGCATGGATATGATCCGGGAGACGGTGGGCGGTATGTACGGCGACACATACCTGCGCTGCGCGCTGGTGCTGCTGGGCATGTGCGCGCTGTTCACGGTGTTCGGCCTGCTGGTATATTACCCGGCCCGAAGACTGAACGCGGCTATCGCTGCCAGCAAGGAAAAGTCCGGTATCATGTAAACAGAGAGTGCCCCCCGCAGGCCCATGGGCCTGCGGGGGGCACTTATGCTGTCGGAGCCATGAAAAAAAGTTATGTCCCCTTGCTTTTTGCCGTTTAAGGCAAAAAAGCGGGGACGTTTTTGTGCAGGGTGGAGAAAAGTTCGCACGGCGAGAATTTCCCCTCTTTTGCTGTTGCAAGGCGGGCGGGCCTATGGTACAGTACGGGTGGAGTGTTAGAAAATTAACAGGCAAAGCGACACGGCGTTCAACACGTTTTAGGAGGAGAGAGCATGAGATCGGAACAGGAGAAAACGGTGGCCATCGTCCGGGCCCATGACTGCGACAGCGCGAAGCTCATCGCCATTTTGCAGGAGATACAGGCGTCGGAGAACTACCTGAGCCAAGAGAATATGGAACTGGTGGCGGATATGCTGCACATCAGCGTCTCACGGGTGTACAGCGTGGCCACGTTTTATGAGAATTTCTCGCTGGAACCCAAAGGGAAGCACATCATCAAGGTCTGTGACGGCACAGCCTGTCATGTGCGGAAGTCCGGGCCTATCTACGACGCGATCTATGAGTACCTGAAGCTGGACGGCAAGCGCAGGACCAGCGCCGACGGCGTATTTACGCTGGAGACGGTGGCCTGTCTGGGTGCCTGCGGTCTGGCGCCGGTGATGACGGTTGACGGCGAGGTGTACGCCAAGATGACGCCGGAGACGGCGCTGGCGGAGTTGGAGGCCATTCGCGGAAAGGAGGCGGCGGAATGAGCAAGCTGACACGGGAGGGCTTCCGCGCCATGCACGAACAGGCGGCGGAGGCGCTGGAACGGAGCAGATCATCCCTGAACGTGCTGATCTGTGCCGGTACGGGCTGTATCGCCAGCGGGTCCATGAAGGTGTATGAGAACCTGCGGGAGGAGTGTGCCCAGCGGGGACTGCAGGTGTATGTGGGCCTGACCCACCACGGCGACGCGGAGAAGAGCCTGCACATCAAGATGAGTGGCTGCCACGGCTTCTGCGAGATGGGACCGCTGGTGCATATCGAGCCGCTGGGTGTGATGTATGTCCGCGTGAAGCCGGAGGATTGCCGCGAGATCGTGGAGAGAACGCTGCTGGGCGGCGAGGTCATCGAACGGCTGACCTATCACCAGGACGGCGTGTCCTATCCCCGGCAGGAGGATATCCCCTTTTACAAGAAGCAGCACCGGGTGGTGCTGGCCAGCTGCGGCACCAGTGACGCGGAAAATCTGGAGGAATACATTGCCAAGGGCGGGTACATCGCCTTTGAAAAGGCGCTGTTCGACATGGATGGCGCGGCGATCTGCAGGGAGATCTCCGACTCCGGTCTGCGGGGCCGGGGCGGCGGCGGGTTTCCCGCCGGACACAAGTGGGAGAGTGTGCGCCGGCACATAGAGGAACCGGTGAAGTACATCGTCTGCAACGGCGACGAGGGTGACCCGGGCGCTTTCATGGACCGCTCCATCATGGAGGGCAATCCCCATTCCGTGCTGGAGGGCATGATGATCGCCGGCGCAGCCACCGGGGCCACGGAGGGCTACATCTACGTCCGCGCCGAGTATCCGCTGGCGGTGAAGCGTTTGCAGGTGGCCATCGACAAGGCTGCGGCGGCCGGACTGCTGGGCGACGACATTATGGGCAGCGGGTTCAGCTTCCATATCCACATCAACCGCGGCGCCGGCGCCTTCGTCTGCGGTGAGGGCAGCGCCCTGACCGCCTCCATCGAGGGTAAGCGGGGTATGCCCCGGGTAAAGCCGCCCCGGACGGTAGACCAGGGACTGTGGGGAAAGCCCACGGTGCTGAACAATGTGGAGACGTTCGCCAACGTGCCGGGCATCATCAACAAGGGTGCGGCGTGGTACCGGAGCATCGGTACCGAGGGCAGCGCCGGTACCAAGACATTTGCTTTGACGGGCAACGTGGTGAATACGGGACTGGTGGAGGTGCCTATGGGCGCCACCCTGCGGGAGATCATCTTCGACATCGGCGGAGGCATACCGAACGGAAAGAAGTTCAAGGCCGTGCAGATCGGTGGGCCTTCCGGCGGATGTCTGACCGAGGAGCATCTGGACTACCCTATGGACTTCGACTCGCTGAAGAAGCTGGGGGCCATTATCGGCTCCGGCGGCCTGGTGGTCATGGACGAGGACACCTGCATGGTGGAGGTAGCCCGGTTCTTCATGCACTTCACCCAGAACGAGAGCTGCGGCAAGTGCACCCCCTGCCGGGAGGGCACAAAGCGTATGCTGGAGACGCTGGAGCGCATCATCAATAACGAGGGGAGTCTGGCCGATCTGGATCTGCTGGAGTCTCTTAGCGATACCATCACGGACACGGCCCTGTGCGGCCTGGGGCAGACGGCCTGCAAGCCGGTGATGTCCACCCTGCGGAACTTCCGGCAGGATTATCTGCGCCATGTGGTGGATCACCACTGTCCCATCTGCAACGGGCGCAAACGCCGGTTGGAGATCAAACCGGAGTTGTGCAAGGGCTGCGGCAAGTGCGCGCGGAACTGTCCCATGGAGGCCATCTCCGGGCAGCCCCGTATGCCCTACGTCATTGACAACGAGAAGTGCATCCACTGCGGCGCTTGCTGGGGCGCGTGCCCCTTCGGCGCGATCGACGCTATTGAGGAGGAGTGAGCCATGGCAAAGGGAATTATGGTCATCGACGGGCAGCGGGTGCCCTTTGACGGCGAGCGCAACGTGCTGGCGGTCATCCGCAAGGCGGGTATCGACATCCCCACGTTCTGCTATTACTCCGACCTGTCCGTTCACGGCGCGTGCCGTATGTGCATCGTGGAGGACGTAAAGACCGGGAAGATCGACGCCTCCTGCTCCATGGAGCCCCGGGACGGCATGGAGATCAGGACCAACACCGCCCGGCTGCTGAGGCACCGGCGGATGATACTGGAGCTGCTGCTGGCGGCCCATGACTGCTCCTGCACTACCTGTGCCAAAAGCGGCAACTGCAGATTGCAGGAGCTGGCCCAGCGCTTTGGCGTGCGGCATATCCGTTTCCCCAACAATAAGCCCCGGTACGAGAAGGATTACACCAGCTACGCGGTGTTCCGGGACCCCAACAAGTGCATCCTGTGCGGCGACTGCGTGCGGGTGTGCGAGGAGCTGCAGGGACAGGGCATTCTGAACTTTGCCTTCCGGGGCAGCGAGCTGCAGGTGATGCCGGCCTTTGACAAAAAGCTGGGCGAGACGAAGTGCGTGGGCTGCGGCCAGTGCGCCGCCGTGTGCACCACCGGCGCTATCACCGTTAACGATCAGATCGGCACCGCGTGGGCGGCCATCCACGACCCGAAGAAGCGTGTGGTGGTGCAGATCGCGCCGGCCGTCCGTGTGGCGGTGGGTGAGGCCTTTGGCATTCCGGCAGGCGTGAACGTCATTGACAAGATGACCACGGCGCTGAAGCTCATGGGTGTGGACGAGGTGTACGACACCAACTTCGGCGCGGATATGACCACCATACTGGAGGCGGAGGAGTTTTTGCAGCGGCTGAAAAACGGCGGGCCGTTCCCCATGTTCACCAGCTGCTGTCCCGCCTGGGTGCGGTATCTGGAGTTCAACGCCCCTAAGTATCTGAAGCATATCTCCACCTGCAAATCGCCCATGGAGATGTTCGCGGCGGTCATCCGTGACAAATACGCCGAAAAAGATGCCGCCGACGGGCGGACTACCTACAACATCGCCATTATGCCCTGCACTGCCAAGAAGATGGAGGCGGCGCGGCCGGAGTTCGTCCATAACGGTCGGCCGGATGTGGATCTGGTGCTGACTACCCGGGAGCTGGTGGACATGATGCGTGAGACGGGCGTGCAGCTGGACGAGCTGGAGCTGGAGTCTCCGGACCTGCCCTTCGGTTTGGGCAGCGGCGCGGCGGTGATCTACGGCGTCACCGGCGGTGTGGCCGAGGCGGTGGTGCGTCACTGCCTGCCGGACAAGAGCAAGAATGCGCTGCGGGCCGTCCGTGTCACCGATCTGCGGGGAGACGGATCCATCCGCCATGTGGAACTGAACGTGGACGGGCAGGAGCTGCGTATCGCCGTGGTCAACGGGCTGATCCACGCCAAGGAGCTGATCGCGGATATCGAAGCGGGCAAGTGCTTCTACCACCTGATAGAGGTCATGACCTGTCAGGGCGGCTGCGTGGGCGGCGCGGGACAGCCCTATGGGCTGAGCAACGTGAAGAAGAAGCGGGGCGAGGGACTGTATGCCGCCGATGCCTCCGCTATGTTCAAGCGGGCGGAGAAAAACCCCATCGTCACGTCTTTACTCAGGGAGTACGGCGAGGAAAAGTGTCACGCGCTGCTGCACGTGCACTACGGAGAATAAAAAAGCGGCCCCCGGCTCACACCGGGGGCTGCGGGTAAAGAAAGAGCATGGCCCCGCCGGGGCCATGCTCTTAGCTTGCCTTTTTATCCAGAATATACACGGTGACGTTTCGGCGGCCCCAGGAGTAGCAGTCCGCCTTGGTGGGGAACCACAGGTCCACGATGTTGCCCTTGACGGCGCCGCCGCAGTCCAGGGCGGTGCCCATGCCGTAGACACGGCGGCCGTTGGTGGTCTGGATGAACATTTTGGTGTAGTAGGGGATCACCTTGGGGTCTACGGCCACGGTGCCCACGCCCACCGCGGCACCCACCGCCGTGGTCCAGGCCGCGCCGCCGTCGCCGCCGCTGTAGTAGGCGGTGGAGGAGCAGAGCATCACCTTGTTATAGGTCATGGTGTCGCCGGAGGCGAACAGCAGGTAGCCGCCCTCGCCCACCTCGTTGGGGAAGTCTTTTTCGATGGTGTCGCCCTCCTCCACCTCGTAGACGCGGGTGCCGTAGCGCACCAGCTCCGCGTGTGAGGTATCGTGGCTGGCACCGATATACTTGGTAGATACTACCTCACCGCTGACCACAGTGTCCTCATACGTCTCCACGATCTGGCCGGGGATACCCTTGCGGATGATCTCCTCGGTGCCTTTGTCCATCAGGGGGTCCGGTGAGCGAAGGATCTTGTAGTCCGTCTCCACAGTGACATAGTGCTGGTAGGTCAGCGTATCGCTGATGCGGATGGCGGGGTCCTCGCCGGCGACATTCAGCTCCACCATCTCGTCCTCACCCAGACGGATGCCGCTGCGCCGCAGCAGGGAGGACAGGCGCTCGGCCTCGGTGGTGAGGGTGTGTGTGTCGTCGCCGTGGGTGATGGTGACGGTGCGGCCCGGCTCCAGCAGCAGCTGCATGGACTTGTCGCCCAGGCTGCGGCGCAGCAGCAGATCGTCATAGGTGCGCTCCTCGCTGCGCTCGTCCAGTACGTGGGGACCGTCGCCGTCCACCACGATGCAGATGGCGTCCATGGTGCGTACCGGCTCCGCCATAACGGCAGCGGCGAAGATCACCGCCGTGGCGGCGATCATGGTGATGGCGCGGATAGAGGGATGATCGCGCATGATGTGGTGCACCTCCCGCAGGGCCGGGGAACGCAGGGCGTCACGGCAGCCGGTCACCAGCCGTCCGCAGCAGAAGGCGCGCCAGTTGGCCCTGACGTCGGAAGCGATGGCGTCCCAGGTCCAGGCAAAGCAGTGGCCCACTGCGCGCACGGCGCGGATCAGGGCCCGAGCCACGATGTAGGGCACATCGTGGATGGCCTGGCACACCGTGACCGGCGTGATGCGGCGCCGCGGCTTTTTCGGCTGCAAGCGCTTCGGTTGTGTGACGACTGTTTGTTCCATAGTACCTCGCAGTATAGCCGCCCCGGGAGGTGTTCAAACAGGGCGGACAATAAAAATTGAAACAATTTGTAACTTTTGTTACCGATTAGCAATACCCGTGGAGTATAGCACTATCTTCCAATTTTGTCAAGTTTTAGGGGACGCGGCACGGAGAAAGGCAAACTTTTTCCGGCTTTTCGTTGCGCGGGTGGGGAAAAGGTGGTACAATGGCGGCAATATGCAGTGAAGGAGAAACACGATGGATCTGTGCGATCGGAACGATATACAGGCACTGCTGGCGCGGCACGGCTTTCACTTTGCCAAGGCGCTGGGACAGAACTTTCTCATCCGGGGTGACGTGGCGGAGGATATCGCCGCGGCGGGCTGCGTTCCCGGCTGCGGCGTGCTGGAGGTAGGCCCCGGCATCGGCGCACTGACGGTGCAGCTGGCCCGGCGGGCGGAAAAGGTGGTTTCGGTGGAGCTGGACAAGCGCCTGCCGCCGGTGCTGGCGGAGACCATGGCGGACTATGACAACTTCACCCTGATCGAGGGCGACGTGATGGCGCTGGACCTGGCGGCGGTGACGGCGGAGAAGTTTCCGGGCTTGCCGGCGGTGCTGTGCGCCAACCTGCCCTACAACATCACCACACCGTTTCTCACGGCCTGTGTCCGGGCCGGGTGTTTCCGGCAGCTGACGGTGCTCATTCAAAAAGAGGTAGCCCTGCGGATCTGCGCGAAGCCGGGCACGGCGGATTACGGCGCGTTTTCCCTGCTGATGCAGTACTACACCGTGCCGGAACTGCTGTTCGAGGTGCCCAACAGCTGCTTCATGCCGCCGCCCAAGGTGACATCCGCCGTGGTGCGCTGCGTTACAAGAAAGGCCCCGCCGGTACAGGTGCGGAGCGAGGAGGCCTTCTGGCGGACGGTGCGCGCGGGCTTTGCACTGCGGCGCAAGACGCTGGTGAACAGCCTGCAGACCGGCTGGCAGCTGCCTAAGGAGCAGCTGGCGGCCATCGTCGCCGGCTGCGGCCTGTCCCCCACCGTGCGGGGCGAGGCCCTGGGCCTGGAGGAGTACGCGAGGCTGTCCGATGCGCTGCTGGCGGCAGCGGGTGAATAAAAAGCTTCCCGGCATTTGCCGGGAAGCTTTTTATTCGCCTTTTTCTATCTTTGCCTCCGTCTCCCGCCGGATGGCGGCGCGAAGCGCCGTGAGGTACGGGGAGAACGCCACGTTCTCGTCGGCGTAGGTCAGGTTCAGGTCGTACTCCCGGGGCAGCCAGGAGGAGATAGGGGACTCGTTGTGGGCGATGACGGCCTCCAGCTTGTCCAGCGCCTTATAGAGCTTGGCCTCCGGCGTCTCCAGCGCGTCCATCTCCGCGTACAGGGCGGCCATCTCCGTGCGGTAAGGCTGGGGCAGCGTCTCCACCCATTGAATCAGGAGGGCGTCCTCCTTCGCTGTGTCGGCGTCGGTCTTGAGAAAGCTGGGGATGTCGCCGGTAAAGCACTCGCCCAGGTCGTGGATCAGGCACATTTTAATGACCTTGTCCATATCCGTATCCGGGAACTCGTCTCGAAGGAAGAAGGCCGCCAGCGCCAGCCGCCAGCTGTGGTCGGCCACGCTCTCGTGACGGTTCCCAGGCGTCCAGCAGTGGCGGGTGGTGTCCTTCAGACGGTTGGCGGTGTGCAGGACAGACAGCAGCTCTTCAGGCTTCATGGCGGGGCCTCCTTGCATTTTTCCACAGTATAGCACGCTGCCGCGGTGCCGTCAACGCTTGCACTTGCACGGCGGAGAAAAGTGTAGTAGAATAGCGGAAGAACATAAAGGAGGGAGACTTTATGGGAGTTTTGTACGCGCTGGAGAGCATCCGCACGCCTGCGCTGGATAAGATCATGTCGGTCATCACGCTGCTGGGCGGCGAGCTGTTCTTCATGGTCATCGCCGTGACGGTGTTCTGGTGCGTCAGCAAGCGCGAGGGCTATTACCTGATGATCGTGGGCTTCTTTGGCACGGTCATCAATCAATTCCTGAAAATACTCTGCTGCGTGCCCCGGCCGTGGATAAAGGACCCGGATTTCACCATTGTGGAGTCTGCCCGGGCGGAGGCTACGGGGTATTCCTTCCCCAGCGGTCACACACAGAACGCCGTGGCCACCTATGGCGGCATCGCCCGGTATACTCGCCGCGGCTGGCTGCGGGTGGTGCTGGTCGTGCTGACGGTGCTCATCGCGTTCAGCCGGATGTATCTGGGTGTCCACACGCCGCTGGATGTGGGCGTGTCGTTCCTGATCGCGGCGGTGCTGGTGTTGGTGGTCTATCCGCTGATGGAGGAGGCCGACCGGCGGCCGGTGGTGCTGACGTACACCATACTGGCTATGGTGGTGTGCAGCGGGGCCTTCGTGGGCTATCTGTACCTGCGGGGCGATACGGGTGCTGCCGCTGAGGACACCGCCAACTACCTCAGTGCTTTGGAGAACGGCTGGAAGCTGCTGGGCGCCACACTGGGTATGCTGGTATCCAACATTGCTGACCGGAAGCACATCCGGTTCGAGACACAGGCGGTGTGGTGGGCGCAGCTCATCAAGCTGGCAGTGGGCTTTGCCTGCCTGCTGGCCATACGCTCCGGGCTGAAAGCCCCGCTGATCGCGCTGCTGGGCGGCAACGCCGCCATCGCCGGGGGCATCCGCTACCTGCTGGTGGTGCTGTTCGCCGGGTGTGTCTGGCCGCTGACCTTCTGGTGGTTCAGCCGGCTGGGGAAAAGATGAACAACAGAAAAAGCGCATCCCCCGGCGTGTGCCGGGGGATGCGGTGCGTTATGGGGGACTGTCTCACTCGGTGACGGTGAGGGTGGGGTGCATGAGCGGGTCAAAGGTGGCGAGGACGCGGTCTCCCTCCACGGTATATTCGCTCCACAGGCGGATCTCGGCGCAGCGCTGCACCCGGTAAAGGGTGATGCTGTGGATGGGCGTGGGTTCGGAGTAGGCTTGGTCGCGGCAGTAGACATCGGTACTCTCGTCGCCGCGGAAGACGACGCAGAGGTCGTCACACTGGAGTACACCGGGTATGTCGCAGCTGCCGGTGTAAACGTTCTTGCGCAGCTGGCCGTGGAAGGAAACGGGAACGGTCTCGATGGCAGAATCGAGCGGGCTGGCATGGTACAGGCCGGTGCCGTCGAAATCGATGGACACGCCCCTGTCCCAGCAGGCGAAAATGAATACGGCGGTGAACAGCAGCAGAATGGGAAGCCAGACCTTGCGGGATGTACATATCTGTCGCATGGGGAGCCCTCCTTTACGGTGTTGTACCTACTGTAAGTATACCAAAAACGGGGAGAAAAGCAACAAGAAAACCGTGCGCGGCTGTGCGGCGCACGGTTTTTGTATGTACGGGAGGTCAGGCGGTCTCCTTGGGCTTCTTCAACGCCACGATGACGCCTACGGTGATCAGCACCGCACCGATGACGCTCATCACCGTGATCTGCTCGTCCAGCAGCAGGTAGCCCACCACCAGCGTCACGAAGGGGGAGGCGTACAGATAGTTGTTGGTGATGACCACGCCCAGCCGCTGGAAGGCGATGTTCCAGATGGCGAAGCATACGGCGTTGCCGAACACGCCCAGGAACAGCCAACTCAGCAGGACGTTGGTCTGGGTGAACAGGGGGTGCAGGTCGGGCATACCGTCCGTCAGCAGCATCAGCGGTACGGCGGTGATGAAGGCCCACAGCATGACCCGGCGGGTGACCAGGAAGTTGTCGTACTGCTCGGTGTATTTCTTGATAAGGATGGAGTACACGGCCCACATGAGGGCGGCGGCCAGGGCGATCAGGTCGCCCAGAGGGTTCAGGTGGAAGGTCAGCTGGCCGTTGAGCACCACCAGCACCACACCGGCGATGGCGATGACCGCGCCGATGTACACGAACTTGCCCAGGCGCTCGCCATTGCGGGAGAACAGCTGGGCCAAAATGACCGTCAGGATGGGGGACAGGGCGATGATGATGCTGACATTGGCGGCGAAGGTGTAGGTCAGCGCTGTATTCTGCAGGAAGAAGTAGAAGCTGCCGCCGGTAACGCCGATGAGGATGAACATCAGCTCGTCCCTCCAGGGGAGCTTCAGAGTCTTGGGCCGCAGCGCCCACAGCGTGATATAGGCCAGGCCCATCCGCAGGGGGATGATCTGGATAGCGGTATAGGCGGTGAGCATCTGCTTGGTCAGCACGAAGCAGCTGCCCCACACCAGAATGGTGAAAATGGCGTACACATGGCCCATGACTTTTTGGGTGGCGGACATGGCGGTTCTCTCCTTATGACTCTATTTCTCTCATCTCACGCGGCAGCTGGCCGCAAAAAATTATTATACACGGCGGAAAAGGAAAAATCCAGTAGTTCCCGGGTATTTTCTTCCAAATGCCTTAACTTTCTATTAAGACGCTTGAAATGCGCTTGTTTTTTTTGCCATCCGTGGTATGATGGTAGCTATGAAAAATCAAGGAGGAAAGACTATGCACGCAGCGCTGGTCATCATGGCGGCGGGGATCGGTTCCCGCTACGGCGGCAGCAAGCAGACCGACGGCGTGGGGCCCCACGGAGAGATACTGATGGAGTACGGTGTGTACGACGCGGTGCGGGCGGGCTTTGACAAGGTCGTGTTCATCATCAAGCCGGATATGCGGGAGCTGATGGAGCGCCTGTGCGGCAATATGGCGTCCCGGCTGCACACGGCGGACGGGCGGCCCGTGGAGGTCCGTTACGCCTATCAGGACGACACGACACTGCCGGCGTGGTATACAAAGCCGGCGGGGCGGACAAAGCCCTTCGGCACGGCCCACGCGGTGCTGTGTACCCGCGATATCGTACACGAGCCCTTCTGCGTCATCAACGCCGACGATTTCTACGGCGCGGACGCTTACCGCACCATATATGCGGAGCTGCAGCGCCTGCCGAAGGCGGGTGCTGCCGCCATGGTGGGCTATCTGCTGAAGAACACCGTCACTGCCCATGGCACCGTGTCCCGGGGCGTGTGCCATGTGAAGGACGGGTATCTCAGCGACATCCGCGAGACGCTGAAGATCGCCCTGCTGCCGGACGGCGTCATCCGGGACGAGGATACCGGGGCGGTGCTGGACGGCGACACGGTGGTGTCCATGAACTTCTGGGGCTTTGCCCCCTCCGTCTTCGACGCGTTGGAGACGTATTTCCACGACTTCCTCCGCAGCGAGGCGGGGCAGTCGGTGAAGGCCGAGTGCCTGCTGCCCACCATGGTGGGTGACCTGCTGGCGGCGGGAGAGCTGCGCGTCAGCGTGCTGAAGTCGGCGGACCGCTGGTTCGGCATGACGTATCATGAGGACCGGGCCCGGGTGGCACGGGAGCTTATCAAACTGCACGAGGCGGGGGTATACCCCGAGGAATTGAGGTAACAGAATGGATTACGAAAGAGAACGCCGCCGGCAGAAGCGCTACCGGGAGGCCATGCGGAACCGCATCATCGCCGCCGTGTTGCTGGCCGGCATCATCGTGGGTGCGATATTCATCATCAAGGGCTGCAAAAAGGACGATGCTCCGGCGGACGACGCCCAGAACACGAATCAGCCCGTGGACAATGTAGGCGACACTACGACACCGGATAACGTCATCGTGGACGACGAGCTGCTGACACTGGTGAACCCCTGGAACCCCCTGCCCGATGACTGGACGGTGGACCTGGTGACACTGGATGACGGCCACCGGGTGGACAGCCGGTGCTACGAGGCGTATATGGAGATGATCAACGCCTGCAAGGCGGCGGGCTACAGCCCGGTCAACTGCTCCGGCTACCGCACGCAGGAAACGCAGCAGAGCCTGTACGACAACAAGGTGCAGCGGCTCATCAGCAGCGGCATGAGTGAAGAGGAGGCCAAAACCGAGGCGGCCAAGGCCGTGGCCATCCCCGGCACCAGCGAGCATCAGCTGGGCCTGGCGGTGGACCTGGTGGACGCCAATATGCAGGACCTGACCTCTGCTCAGGAGAGCACGGAGACCCAGAAGTGGCTCATGGCCAATTCCTGGCGGTACGGCTTCATCCACCGCTACCCCAACGGAAAGACCGATATCACCGGTATCATCTATGAGCCGTGGCACTACCGCTATGTGGGCAAGGACGCGGCACAGGAGATCTTCAACCGGGATATCACACTGGAGGAGTATCTGGGCAAGACGGAGCATTGATGGATATAAAGGGAGGGGCCGTCCGGCCCCTCCCTTTATACGAAGACATGAAGAAGTTATTTGCAGTTTTTCGCGTTCTTGGCGTTCTTGGTATTGGTGTTTTCCGTGTTGTCGGTGGTGTTGGTGTTCTTGGTGTTTTTGGTGTTCTTCGTGTTATCCATGAGATATACCTCCATTTTCTGTACCCTTTGTACCTCAGGTACAACCATAGTTTCACCGCCGCCGCAGAAAATATGTAAAAAAATTCTGGAAAAAGCCGTTGACAAACACGCCGGGATAGTATAAAATATCCGAGAAAACAAAGAAGGTCGGTGCATCCGCCTCACCTCCAGCAACGGCAAAGAGGTCAACAGCGTCATACAAGCGCCCGAAAGGGCTGTTTGTGTTGTTTCGCGGATGCCCGGAGCGTCCGCGTTTTTATTTTGGATTGGAGGTGCTTCGGTATTAGCAAGGTACAGCATCAACTGAACGAGGAGATCACCGACAAGGAGATCCGACTGATCGGCGAGAATGGCGAGCAGCTGGGCATTGTGTCCGGCGAGGAGGCGCTGCGTACCGCAGAGGAGCAGGGCCTGGATCTGGTAAAGATCTCTCCGCAGGCAACGCCTCCGGTGTGCAAGCTGATGAACTACGGCAAGTACAAGTTCGAGCAGAGCAAGCGCGAGAAGGAAGCCAGAAAGAACCAGCACGTTGTCGAGATCAAGGAGATCCGTATGTCTCCGGGCATCGACGTGGGCGACTTCAACACCAAGCTGAAGAACGCGCAGAAGTTCCTGTCCGACGGCAACCGCGTCAAAGTCTCCGTCCGCTTCCGCGGCCGCGAGATGGCGCACACCGAGATCGGACGCGATCTGCTCAACAAGTTCGCCGAGCTGTGTACCGAGGTGTCCACCCTGGACAAAGCCGCCAAGCTGGAGGGCCGGAATATGTCTATTTTCCTGTCCCCCAAGGTCGGCAAATAAGCATTTCATTCGCAAAGGATCATATTGGAAGGAGAAAACAACTATGCCTAAACTGAAGACCCATAGCGGCGCAAAAAAGCGCTTCAATCTGACGAAGACCGGCAAGGTCAAGAGAGCTCACGCGTTCAAGAGCCACATCCTGACCAAGAAGGACACCAAGCGTGGCCGTCGTCTGCGCAGCACCACCTATGCTGACTGCACCACCGAGGCGACCATCCGCAAGATGATCCCCTACAAATAAGATACGTTTTCGTTAGAATAGGAGGCAATTAGAATATGGCACGTGTTAAAGGCGCAATGATGGCGCGTAAAAGAAGAAACAAGACGCTGAAGCTGGCTAAGGGCTACTGGGGCGCCAAGTCCAAGCATTTCAAGATGGCCAACGAGCAGGTCATGAAGTCTCTGACCTACGCCTATGTGGGCCGCCGCCTGAAGAAGCGGGACTTCCGTCAGCTGTGGATCACCCGTATCTCCGCCGCTGTGAAGCCCAACGGTCTGAACTACTCCACCTTCATGCACGGTCTGAAGGTCGCCGGCATCCAGATCAACCGCAAGATGCTGTCCGAGATGGCCATCAGCGATCCCGTGGCGTTTACCGCCCTGTGCGAGATCGCCAAGAAGGCGTAAATCTTGTGCACATACAGCGCTCTGCCGAAGGCAGGGCGCTGTTTTTCGCATTTCGGTGCTGGAAAAAGCTTGACAATACTGCTATAATACCCCTGAAAAGATCATGGAAAGGATGAATGACCATGTATTGTATCAGAAAAGTCAACGACGACTACACCTGGGTGGGCGCGGATTGCCGCCGTCTGGCCCTGTTCGAGGGTGTGTTCGGTGTGCCCGACGGCGTCAGCTTCAACAGCTATCTCCTGATGGACGACAAGACTGTCCTGTTCGACACGGTGGACAGCGCCGTGCGTACCACCTTCCGTGAAAATGTGGCCCACGTCCTGAACGGCAAAGCCCCGGACTATCTGGTGGTCCACCACATGGAGCCGGACCACGCTGCCGAGATGGCCGACCTGGCCCGGCAGTACCCGGACATGGGCATCCTGTGCAGTGCCGCCGCCAAGAACATGATCGCTCAGTTCTTCGACGCGGAGCTGGCCGGCCGCGTCACCGTGGTGAAGGAGGGTGACACCCTCTGCACCGGCCGCCATACCCTGCGCTTTATCGCCGCGCCCATGGTCCACTGGCCGGAGGTGTTGATGACCTATGACGAGACGGACAAACTGCTGCTGTCCGCCGATGCCTTCGGCAGCTTCGGCGCGCTGAACGGTACCCTGTTCGCCGATGAGGTGGACTTCGACCGGGAGGTGCTGGACGAGGCACGGCGGTATTACACCAACATCGTGGGCAAGTACGGCGCACAGGTCCAGGCGGTGCTGCAAAAGGCCGCCGGACTGGATATCCGTATGCTGCTGCCGCTCCACGGCCATGTCTGGCGGCGGGACCTGGGCTATATCCTGGGCAAATACGACCTGTGGAGCCGTTGGGAGCCGGAGGTCCGCGGCGTGATGATCGCCTACGCTTCCGTATACGGCAACACGGAGAACGCCGCCAATATCCTGGCCTGCCGTCTGGCGGAGCAGGGGGTAAAGGTGAAGATGTACGATGTGTCCGTAACGCCCAGCTCCTATGTGGTGTCCGATGCCTTCAAGTACAGTCACCTGGTGTTTGCCGCACCCACCTATAACGGCGGCGTGTTTATCACCATGGACGAGGTCCTGCGGGACATCGCCTCCCACGGCCTGCAGAACCGCGGCTTTGCCCTGCTGGAAAACGGCACCTGGGCACCGGTCACCGCCCGGCAGATGGCCGCCCTGCTGGAGCCCCTGAAGGGCTGGCGGCAGGTGGGGGAGAGCGTGACCGTCCGTTCCGCCGCCCACGCGCCCCAGCTGGCGGCCATCGAGGGCCTGGCCGCCGCCCTGATTGCGGATATTTCCGGGGAAAAGCAGTAAAAAACTGCGGAAAACGGGCAAAAACTTCTTGCATTATGCCGTGCCGCGTGGTATTATATTGCGGTAAATCCGCACAGCTTCAGACTTTCGGTCGGTGCCGCAAGGTTGGCCGGAGGGCGGAAGAGGCTGGAGGTACAAACTAAAATAAAAGGAGAAACAAACCAACATGGCAAATCAGAACGTCGTATCCATGAAGTCCCTGCTGGAGGCAGGTGTCCACTTCGGTCACCAGACCCGCCGCTGGAACCCCAAGATGGCTCCCTATATCTACACGGAGCGCAACGGCATCTATATCATCGATCTGCAGAAGACCGTGAAGAAGCTGGAGGAGGCCTATGCCTTCGTGCGTCAGCTGTCCGAGAACGGCCAGACACTGCTGTTCGTGGGTACCAAGAAGCAGGCCCAGGAGGCCATCAAGGACGAGGCTGCCCGCTGCGGCCAGTACTACGTCAACGCCCGCTGGCTGGGCGGCATGATGACCAACTTCAAGACCATGCGTACCCGTATCGACCGTCTGAACCAGCTGAAGACCATGCAGGCTGACGGTACCTTCGATATGCTGCCCAAGAAGGAAGTCATCAAGCACCTGGGCGAGATCGAGAAGCTGGAGAAGTACCTGGGCGGCGTGAAGGAAATGAAGAAGCTGCCCGGCGCCCTGTTCATCGTGGACACCCGCAAGGAGCGCAACGCCATCGCCGAGGCGCACCGTCTGGGCATTCCTGTTGTGGCTATCGCCGATACCAACTGCGATCCCGATGAGATCGATTACCCCATCCCCGGCAACGACGACGCCATCCGCGCCATCAAGCTGATCGCCTCCGTTATGGCCAACGCCATGATCGAGGGCCGTCAGGGCGAGCAGGTGGAGGAGGCCGCCGAGGCCAAGGACGCCGAGTAAGCCAACTCGATAGATACCGCGTAACGCACGGGGCAGGGAAGTGTCCCTGCCCCTTTTAATTCAACTTTTACAGGAGGAAATACAAATGGCTTTTACTGCTGCTGATGTGAAGACCCTGCGCGAGATGACCAGCGTGGGTATGATGGACTGCAAGAAGGCGCTTGTCGAGTGCGACGGCGATATGGACAAGGCTGTCGAGTGGCTGCGCGAGAAGGGCCTGGCCAAGGCTGCCAAGAAGGCCGGCCGCATCGCCGCCGAGGGTATGTCCTATGCCCTGACCGAGAACGGCGTGGGCGTCGTGGTCGAGGTCAACTGCGAGACCGACTTCTGCGCCAAGAGCGACCTGTTCGTGGCCTTCGTCAAGGACATCGCCAAGGTCATCGCCGAGCAGGATCCCGCCGATGTGGACGCCCTGATGAACTGCAAGTATGTCGGCTCCGACCTGACCGTTTCCGAGACCATGCCCGAGAAGGTCATGTCCATCGGTGAGAACCTGCAGATCCGCCGCTTCGTCCGCTTCTCCGAGAACACCAGCGTGGGCTACGTCCATGCCGGCGGCAAGATCGGCGTGCTGGTGAACCTGGCTGTGGACGGCGGCATTGACGCCACCGAGATCGGCAAGAACGTCGCCATGCAGATCGCGGCCCTGAACCCCCGCTTCTGGGACAAGTCCCAGGTCACCGATGAGGTGCTGGCCGAGGAGAAGAAGATCGCGCTGGCCCTGATGGACACCGATCCCAAGATGGCTTCCAAGCCCGAGGCCGTCAAGGAGAAGATCGTCATGGGCAAGATGAACAAGTTTTACGAGGAGAACTGCCTGCTGCAGATGGAGTTCGTCCGCAGCGACATCTTCCAGGGCAGCGTGGAGAAGTATATCGCCGACGCCGCCAAGAAGCTGGGCGGCTCCGTCAAGTTCGTGGATGCCGTTCGCTTCCAGACCGGCGAGGGCATCGAGAAGAAGCAGGAGGACTTCGCCGCTGAGGTCGCTGCGCAGATGAACATGGGCAAGTAATTGCAGATGCACAAAACACCCTTCGGCTCACGCCGAGGGGTGTTTTTTCGCACATAAAAAGGACCGCCGTGAGGCGGTCCTTTTTATGTGCGGATATGTCAGGAAACGAGCACGTGGATGCGCCCCGCGGGCTCGCCGTACTTGTCGGCGGCAACGGTGCCGTTCAGCACGGTGGTGATGTAGTCCATGACCACCTCGTCCATGGGGATGCCCAGGTCGTAGTTGGCGGTGGCGTTGACAAAGCGGTAGTAGGTGTCGCCGCCGCTGGCCATAAAGTCGTTGGTGGCGATGGTGTACGTGGCCGCCGGGTCAAAGTCCTTGCCGCCCACGGTCTTGATGGTCACACGGTTGATGGTCTTGGGGGCGAAGTAGGTGGTACCGGGATACTCGTCGCCCTGGTCATAGCCCTTGGTGGTGTCCACGGTGAACTCGATGCCGGATACCTGGGGGAAGCCGCCGATGGCCTCCGGCGTGCAGAAGGTGGAGGCCTCCAGCACTTCCAGCAGCTCCGTACCGGTGATCTTGATGATGCTCAGGGTGTTGCCGAAGGGCAGCACGGTGTTGACGTCCTTCTTGGTGATGTCGCCGGCCTCGATGGTGGCGCGGATGCCGCCGCCGTTGGTGATGGCTGCGTCAACAGTCTCGCCCTGCTGTTCGGCGCCCCACACCAGCGCGTCGGTGATCAGGTCGCCCAGATTGGTCTCCTGCGTGCGGTTGCCGGGGTCCTTCTCGCCGTTCAGCGTCACCTCGGTCTTGGCGAACACCGTGCCGTAGTCGGCCTCGATCTCGGCGATGATGGCGGCGGCGCGGGCGGCGATGGCGTCGTCGGCGGCCACCTCAATGCCCTCGGTGGGCACGCACGTGGTGGTGATGGTGCTGTCCTTGATGGTCACAACGCCGATGTTCTCCAGCTTCGTGCCGGTAGAGGTCAGGATAGTGTCGCCTACCTTGCGGTCCGTGTTGGTCTTCTCAACGATCTCCTCCTCAGTGGAATGAGAGTGACCGTCGATGAACACGTCGATGCCGGTGACCTTGTTCAGCAGGTCGATAGAGCGGTTGCCGGTGGCGGCGGTCTCGTCGTCGATACCCAGGTGGCCCAGGCAGATAACGTAGTTGCAGCCCTCGTCCTCACGCAGCATATTCGCCATATCCTGTGCGATCTGGTACAGCTCCTCACCGCCGGCGAAGGTCACGCCCTGGATCTTGCCGGGGTGGGCCTTTGTGGCGGTCTCCGGGGTGTCCAGACCGAACACGCCGATCTTGGTGCCGCCGGGGGTGGTGAACACGGCCGCGTCGTCAAAGGCCAGCTCGCCGTTGTACTTCACGTTGGCGGCCAGCACGGGGAACTGGGCGTTCTCCATGTTCTTCTTCAGCGCCTCGAAGCCGTAGTCGAACTCGTGGTTGCCCAGCGCCACAGCGTCGTAGCCCACCATGTTCATCAGCTCCACAGCCGTTGCACCCTCGGACACACTCACAGCGGTGTCACCCTGACTGAAGTCGCCGGCGTCCAGGATCAGCACATACGCGCCCTCAGACTCATACTGGCTGGCCAGCGCCGCTACCTTGGCGTAGTTGGAAACAGCGCCGTGCACATCGTTGGTGTGCAGGATGACCACCGGCTCCGTGGCGGTGGCGTCCTTGCCGGGGTCGGGTTTCTTTTCGCCGCAGGCCGCCAGGGTGAACACCATGGCCAGGGCCAGCAGCAAAGACAGCAGCTTTTTCTTCATACTCCTTATTCCTTCCTTTCAGCGTTTTTGCACATTTTCTGCGCCTGCTGTATGGCCATTGTACCGTATTCCACGGCTGAACGCAAGCTTTTCCCGGTTTTTATTTTACATGGATTTTACACCAGCGGGATTTTTCCCTTTACATTGGGCACTTACAATAAAAACCGTACAAGGGAGTTATCCAAAACGACGAAAGAAACGAGGTAATTCATATGAAGAAGATCATTGCACTGGTCCTGACCGCCCTGCTGGCCCTGAGCCTGGTGGCCTGCGGCAGCAAGACCAAGACCGACGACGCCGACAAGACCGAGGACAAGACCTCCACCGAGTTGACCGGCACCGTCTCCACCGACGGCTCCACCTCCATGGAGAAGGTCATCGGCGCCCTGAGTGAGTCCTTCATGGCGCAGAACGGCGGCGTCACCGTTAACTACAACCCCACCGGTTCCGGCTCCGGCATTACCGCCGTGCAGGAGGGCACCTGCGACATCGGCCTGTCCTCCCGTGCGCTGAAGGATGAGGAGAAGTCCGCCGGCCTGAAGGAGACTGTGCTGGCCTATGACGGCATCGCCATCATCGTTCACCCCGACAACCCCGTCAGTGACCTGTCCGTTGAGCAGATCGCCAAGCTGTACACCGGCGAGATCACCAACTGGAAGGACGTGGGCGGCAATGACGCCGAGGTGGTCCTCATCGGCCGCGAGGCCGCCAGCGGTACCCGCGATGGCTTCGAGTCCATCACCGGCACCAAGGACAAGTGCCAGTATCGTCAGGAGCTGACCTCCACCGGTGATGTGATCACCGCCGTCAGCCAGAACCCCGATGCCATCGGCTACGCCTCTCTGGCCTCCATTAAGGACACCGTCAAGGCCCTGAACGTGGATGGCGTTACCCCCGGCGAAGCCACCGTCAAGGACGGCAGCTATAAGGTCCAGCGTCCCTTCGTGCTGGTGACTGTGGACGGCAAGGCCCTCTCTCCCGCGGCCCAGGCGTTCTTTGACTACGCCACTTCCTCCGACGCAGCTTCCATCATCGCCAAGGCCGGCGCTGTGGCAGTCGCAGGTTAACAAGTAAGGCACGGACACAGGCGACATCCCCGCGCGGGGTGCCGCCTTGCCCCGTATCTGCTGAGGTGCATATATGAAAGCAAAACGATTTATGGAGAACGCCATCCATGGCTTCTTTCTGCTGATGGGTCTGGTGACGGTGGGCTGCGTGCTGCTGATCTCCGTCTACCTTGTCGTCTCCGGCATCCCCGCTATCCGTGAGATCGGCCTTGTGAAGTTCCTCTTTGGCCCCGTGTGGAATTCCAACGCGGCGGAGCCTCAGTTCGGCATCCTGCCCTTTATCCTTACCAGTATTTACGGTACTGCGGGCGCGATCCTGCTGGGCGTGCCCGTGGGCTATATGACCGCCGTGTTCCTGGCCAAAATGGCCCCGCCGAAGCTGAAGACCGCCGTCTCCGCCGCGGTGAGCCTGCTGGCGGGCATCCCCTCCGTGGTCTACGGTCTGGTGGGTATGCTGGTGCTGGTGCCGGGCATCCGTCAGGTCTTCCATATTCCCGACGGCTCCGGCCTGCTGGCGGCCATCATCGTGCTGGCGATCATGATCCTGCCCTCCATTATCACCGTGGCCATGACGGCCCTGGAGGCGGTGCCCCGTGAGTACGAGGACGCCTCTCTGGCGCTGGGCGCCACCGCCACGGAGACCTGGTTCAAGGTGTCTGTCCCCGCCGCCCGCAGCGGCATCGCCGCCGCGGTGGTGCTGGGCGTAGGCCGCGCCATCGGCGAGGCCATGGCCGTGATGATGGTCTCCGGCAACGTGCCCAATATGCCCTCCCTGTTCCAGAGCGTGCGGTTCCTGACCACCGCCGTGGCCAGCGAGATGGGCTACGCGGCGGCAGGCCTGCAGCGTCAGGCGCTGTTCTCCATCGCGCTGGTGCTGTTCCTGTTCATCATGCTCATCAACGCCGCGCTCAATTTCTTCCTCAAGCGCAGTAAGGAGAAGTGACCATGGACAAACGTGAATTCTCTGCCCGCCGCCATATCTGGGGCGGGACCATGCGGGGCCTGATGCTCCTCTGCGCCGCCGTTACCTGCGCGCTGGCGGTGTTTCTCATCGTCTATGTGCTCGTCAAGGGCGTGCCCAACCTGAGCTGGCAGCTGCTGAGCACCAAGCCCAGCTATCTGGACGGCTCCATCGGCATCCTGCCGGATATCATCACCACCGTCTGCACGGTGCTGGCCACCCTGCTGGTGGTGCTGCCGCTGGGCGTCTGCGCCGCCGTGTACCTGACGGAGTATGCCGCCAACAAGAGGGTAGTGGCCGTTATCGAGTACGCCGCCGAGACGCTGTCCGGCATCCCTTCTATTATCTACGGCCTGGTGGGCCAGATGTTCTTCTGCCAGTTCCTGGGCATGAAGAAATCCCTTCTCGCCGGCGCCATGACCCTGGTCATTATGAACCTGCCCACCATCATGCGTACTACGCAGGAGAGCCTCAAGACCGTGCCCCAGTCCTACCGCGAGGGCGCCTTCGGTCTGGGCGCCGGCAAGTGGCGCACCATCCGCACGGTGGTGCTGCCCGGCTGTGTGGACGGCGTGCTCACCGGCTGCATTCTGGCCGTGGGCCGTATCCTGGGCGAGACGGCGGCCCTGCTGTACACCGCGGGCTTTGCCCACACGCTGTACAACAGCCTGCGTGCCACGCTGGAGGGCTCCGGTGCCACACTGTCCGTGGCCCTGTATGTCTACGCCAAGGAGCAGGGCGAGTTCGATGTGGCCTTCGCCATCGCCGCCATCCTCATGGCGCTGGCCCTGCTCATCAACCTGGCGGCTATGCTGACCGGGCGTTACTTCAAGAAACGGAGGAGCCTATGAGCGATATCATCACCGTAAACGATCTGAACCTGTGGTACGGTCCTACCCAGGCGCTGCACCACGTCACCATATCCGTGCCGGAGCACAGCATCACCGCCCTCATCGGCCCCTCCGGCTGCGGCAAGTCCACATTTCTTAAAACGCTGGATCGTATGAACGACCTGATCCCCGGCGTAAAGGTGGAGGGCCAGGTGCTCTACAAGGGACAGGACATTTACGCCCCCGGCGTGGACGTCAGCCAGCTGCGCCGTGAGGTGGGCATGGTGTTCCAAAAGCCCAACCCCTTCCCCATGAGCATCTACGACAACGTGGCCTACGGCCCCCGTACCCATGGCATCCGCAACAAAGCCAAGCTGGACGAGCTGGTGGAGCAGTCCCTGCGGCGTGCCGCCATCTGGGACGAGGTGAAGGACCGCCTGAAAAAGAATGCCCTGGGCCTCTCCGGCGGCCAGCAGCAGCGTCTGTGCATCGCCCGTGCCCTGGCGGTGGAGCCCACCGTGCTGCTGATGGATGAGCCCACCTCGGCCCTGGACCCAATCTCCACCTCCCGTATCGAGGAGTTGGCGGTGGAGCTGAAGCAGCATTACACCATCGTCATCGTCACCCACAATATGCAGCAGGCCCTGCGTATCTCGGACCGCACCGCCTTCTTCCTGCTGGGCGAGCTGGTGGAGTACGGCGACACGGAGACCATGTTCTCCACGCCCAGCGAAAAGCGCACCGAGGATTACATCACCGGGAGGTTTGGATAATGCGTAGTCAATTCGATAAACAGCTGGCCCAGCTCCACCGCGAGCTCATCGAGATGGGTGCCCTGTGCGAGCAGGTCATCGCTCTGTCCTCTCAGGCCCTCACCAACCGCGATACCGCCCTGGCGGAGAAGGTCGCGCCCCTGGACCACGAGATCGACCGCAAGGAGCGCGACATCGAGAACCTCTGCCTGCGGCTCCTGCTTCAGCAGCAGCCGGTGGCCGGCGACCTGCGGCAGATCTCCGCTGCCCTGAAGATGATCACGGACATGGAGCGTATCGGCGACCAGGCCGACGATATTGCCGAGATCCTGCTCTGCCGCGCCGGCCGGCCTCTCAGCGCCGGCGACACCCTGCGGGATATGGCCCAGGCCACCATCCGCATGGTCAGCGAGAGCGTGGACGCCTATGTCCGGCAGGATGTGGACCTGGCCCAGCAGGTCATCGCCGCCGACGATGAGGTGGACGGCTATTTTGACCGGATCAAGGCCCATCTCATCGACCGTATCGCCAAGGACGTGGATGACGGCGAAGCCACACTTGACTTACTGATGATCGCCAAGTATTATGAACGTATCGGCGACCACGCCACCAACATCGCCGAGTGGGTGATGTTTTCTGTCACCGGCGTGCACAAGACCGAGGCCACTTGAGCCAAAAGGAGGGACCCCACATGATCTGGTGTGTAGAGGATGACGCCAGCATCCGCGATATCGAGCTGTATGCCCTGCGCTCCGCTGGGCTGGAGGCCGAGGGCTTTACCGACGGCGCCGCCTTCTGGCAGGCCCTGCAAAGCGAAAAGCCCGACCTGGTGGTGCTGGACGTGATGCTCCCCGGAATCGACGGCACGGAGCTGCTGGGCCGTATGCGCGCCTCCACGTCCCTGCGCCGCATCCCGGTCATTATGGCCACCGCCAAGGGCGCGGAGTATGACCGCGTCCGGGCGCTGGACGGCGGCGCGGATGACTATCTGACCAAGCCCTTCAGCGTCATCGAGCTGGTCTCCCGGGTCAAAGCGGTGCTGCGCCGCTGCCAGCCGGAGGGGGACAGCTCCATCCTCCGCAGCGGCGAGGTGTCGCTGGATACCCGTGCCCACACCGTCCTGTCCGGCGGCGAACGCGTCGACCTGACCTACAAGGAATACGAGCTGCTGCGCCTGTTCCTCAGCCACCCCGGCACGGCCTACACCCGTGACCGGCTGATGGAGCTGGTCTGGGGCATGGATTACTGCGGCGAGAGCCGTACCGTGGATATGCACATCCGTACCCTGCGCCAGAAGCTGGGCAAGGCCGGCGCACACATCACCACGGTCCGCGGCGTGGGCTACCGTTGGGAGGAGACCATATGACAAAAAAGATATTTCGCTCCACCGTGGCGGTGGGGCTTGCGGTGCTGCTGGCCAGTCTGGTCATTATCATGGGCGCACTGTACACCTATTTCGGCCATGTCCAGGAGCAGCAGCTCCGGGATGAGCTGTCCATCGCCGCTGCGGCCATGGAGTCCGGCGACGGCGAGGCCTATCTGTCCAAGCTGCACTCCGACAATTACCGTATCACCTGGCTTCGCGCCGACGGCACGGTGCTCTATGATACGAAGGCTGACGCCGCGGCTATGGAGAACCACGCCCAGCGCGAGGAGGTCCGTCAGGCCCTGACCAACGGCACCGGTGAGTCCAGCCGTTACAGCGCCACTCTGCTGGAAAAGACCCTCTACTACGCCCGCCGGCTGCCGGACGGCACGGTCCTGCGCCTGTCCGCCAGCCGCGTCACCATGGGCGTGCTGCTTCTGAGTATGCTCTCCGCCATCCTGGCGGTCATCGCCGTGGCCCTGATCCTCTCCGGCATTCTGGCCGGCCGCGTATCCCGCCGCATCACCCGCCCCCTGAACACCCTGGACCTGGAGCACCCCCTGGAAAACGACGCCTACGAGGAGCTTTCGCCCCTGCTGCGCCGACTGGAGTACCAGCGGCGTCAGATCGACGATCAGCTGCGTTCTCTGCGCCGCCGGTCCGAGGAGTTTGAACAGATCACCGCCAGCATGACCGAGGGCCTGGTACTGGTGGATAACGGCGGCACCATCCTCAGCATGAACCCTGCCGCCTGCGCCGTGTTCCACACCGATGCGGCCTGCGTGGGCCAGCCTCTGCTGACCGTGGAGCGCGGCAGCGCCGTCAGCCACGCCCTCCACGATGCCATGGACACCGGCCACGGCGAGACCCGTATGGAGCGCGACGGCCGCGAGTACCAGTTCGACATGACCCGTATCCAGGCCGACGGCGAGGTGGTGGGCGCGGTGCTGCTGACCTTCGACGTCACCGAGCAGGCCTACGCCGAGCGCAACCGCCGCGAGTTCACCGCCAACGTTTCCCATGAGCTGAAGACCCCGCTTCAGGGCATCATCGGCAGCGCCGAGCTGCTGGAGAACGGCATGGTCCAGCCCGACGATGTGCCCCGCTTCGTGGGCCATATCCGCAGCGAGGCCCAGCGCCTGGTGACGCTGATCAACGACATCCTCCGCCTGTCTGAGCTGGACGAGGGCGGCAGCCTGCCCACCGAGCCGGTGGAGCTGCTCTCCCTTTGCACCGACACGGTCAAGTCGCTGGAGAGCGCCGCGCAGCAGCGCCAGATCACCATGACCGTCACCGGCGAGGCCGTTACGGTCCCCGGCGTCCGCCGTCTGCTGACCGAGACGGTCTTCAACCTCTGCGACAACGCCATCAAGTACAATAAGGACGGCGGCAGCGTCGCCGTCGCCGTGGGCCGTGACGGCCCCGACGCCGTGGTCACGGTAGCCGATACCGGTATCGGTATCCCGCCGGAGCACCAGGGCCGCGTCTTCGAGCGCTTCTACCGCGTGGACAAGAGCCACTCCAAGGCCTCCGGCGGTACCGGATTGGGCTTGTCCATCGTCAAGCACGCCGTGGCTTATCACCACGGCACCGTCACGCTGGACAGCCGTGAGGGGGAGGGCACCACCTTTACCCTCCGCCTGCCGTTGGAAGCGTAAACGCGAAAATGCCCGCCTCTGCGGGCGGGCATACAAAAAGACCACCCGATAGGGTGGCCTTTTTTGTCATAAATGCGCCTTTGCGTGGGCACAGATGGCGTCAAAGGTCTTCTGACTGATATCGTGTTCGATCTTGCAGGCATCTGTCTCCGCCGTAGCGGCGTCGATGCCCAACGCCATCAGGAATTTCGTCAGCGTGTGGTGCCGGTCCAGCATACGCTCGGCGATGGCCATACCGCTGGCCGTCAGGGTGATGAGTCCGTCCTTGTCCATCGTGATATAGCCGTTTTCCCGCAGCCGTTTGGTGGCGTAGGTCACGCTGGGCTTTGTCACGCCCAGATGCTCGGCTACGTCGATGGAACGAATATATCCATGTTGCTGCTGCATCATCAGCATCGTCTCTAAATAGTCCTCGGAAGCGCGCAGTATCTGCATAAAAAGTATCACCAACTTTCCCCAATACACTTTTAACAGCATACCACAATTTTCACAAACTTACAAGTGCGGTAAAAAAATTTCGTTCTCCCTATTGACAAAGATGGTTTGAGGTATTAAACTGTGCCATAGGTTAAGGAGGGCTAACCGTCGTGGTCCGCTATGGACCGGGAAAGCCCTTTCAGAACCGCTTTTTTCAGACACAGGGTTAGCGGAAGCTAACCGTGAAACGGAGGGATATACATGATGCCTTTGATGCTGGCAGACGCCGGAACGGAGCAGCTCATCCATAAGGTGGGCGGCAGCCCGGAGGTAAAAAAGCACCTGGAGGACCTGGGCTTCACCCCGGGCAGCACCGTCACGCTGGTGTCCGCCATGGGCGGCAACGTCATCGTGAAGGTCAAAGAGTCCCGCGTGGCCATCAGCGAGGAAATGGCCCGCAAGATCATGGTCTGATAGCCGCGCCAAGCGGTTATTGTATTTGAGAAACAGAAATATCACATAGAAGGAGAGCAGAAGCATGAAAACATTGCGTGAAGTCAAGATCGGCGAGACCGTCAAGGTCGTCAAGCTCCACGGCGAGGGCCCCGTCAAGCGCCGTATCATGGACATGGGCATCACCAAGGGCGTGGAGGTCTATGTTCGCAAGGTAGCCCCTCTGGGCGATCCCATGGAGGTCACTGTCCGCGGCTACGAGCTGAGCCTGCGTAAGGCCGACACCGAAATGATCGAGGTCGAGTAATGACCTGCGGTACCGTGTTCCGGTGCCGGAAATACGTCCGTTATTTTAATTCATCTGTATATAGGTTCAACAAGATTAACCGGAAGGAGAGACACTATGGAAAAACAGATAAAGATCGCGTTGGCAGGTAACCCCAACTCTGGTAAGACCACCCTGTTCAACGCGCTGACCGGCTCCAACCAGTTCGTGGGCAACTGGCCCGGCGTTACGGTGGAGAAGAAAGAGGGCAAGCTGAAGAAGCACGATGACGTGGCCATCATGGACCTGCCCGGTATCTACTCCCTGTCCCCCTACACTCTGGAGGAGGTCGTGGCCCGTAATTACCTCATCACCGAGCGCCCCGACGCCATCCTGAACATCATCGACGGTACGAACCTGGAGCGTAACCTGTACCTGACCACCCAGCTGACCGAGCTGGGCATCCCCGTGGTTATCGCCATCAACATGATGGACGTGGTCCGCAAGAACGGCGATAAGATCAACGTGGATGAGCTGAGCCGCGAGCTGGGCTGCAAGATCGTGGAGATCTCCGCCCTGAAGGGCGAGGGCATTATGGAGGCCGCCGAGGCCGCTGTGCAGGCCGCCAAGTCCACCAAGACCGTTCCCATGCACACCTTCTCCGGCCCCGTGGAGCACGCCATCGCCCACATCGAGGAGGCCGCCGTACATAACCTGCCCGAGGAGCAGCAGCGCTGGTACGCCATCAAGATCTTCGAGCGCGATGACAAGGTGCTGGATCAGCTGAAGATCGACCCGACCGTCATGGCCCACATCGAGGAGGACATCAAGGCCGCCGAGAAGGAGCTGGACGACGACGCCGAGTCCATCATCACCAACGAGCGCTATGTGTACATCGCCGAGATCATCAAGGCCTGCTATAAGAAAAAGAACGCCGGTCAGCTGTCCGCTTCCGATAAGATCGACCGCATCGTGACCAACCGCTGGCTGGGTCTGCCCATTTTCGCCGTGGTCATGTTCCTTGTGTACTACATCTCCATGGTCACCGTTGGCTCCGCCGCTACCGACTGGGCGAACGACGGCCTGTTCGGCGACGGCTGGCACCTGTTCGGCATCGGCTCCGGCGAGTACACCGAGGTGGCCGACGCCTACGGTGAGGCTTCTCTGGTCGTGGACGGCTACGAGGCCTACATCGAGGAGAACGGCGCTCTGGCCGCCGACGGCACCTTCACCTACGACGTGGAGGACGAGGAGACGCTGGCCGTTACCACCGAGACGGCGACGCTGGCCGACTATGAGAAAGCCAAGGCCACGCTGGACGAGATCGGCGACGAGCCTGATCCCGCCGACTACGGCGTGTGGGTGCCCGGTGTTCCTGTGCTGGTGGGCAACGCGTTGGAGTCCGCCGGTGCTGCCGACTGGCTGTCCGGTCTGATCCTTGACGGTATCGTCGCCGGTGTCGGCGCGGTGCTGGGCTTCGTGCCCCAGATGCTGGTGCTGTTCCTGCTGCTGGCGTTCCTGGAGGCCTGCGGCTACATGGCCCGTATCGCCTTCGTGCTGGACCGTATCTTCCGTAAGTTCGGCCTGTCCGGCAAGTCCTTCATCCCCATGCTGATCGGTACCGGCTGCGGTATCCCCGGCGTTATGGCCTCCCGTACCATCGAGAACGAGCGTGACCGGCGCATGACCATCATGACCACCACGTTTATCCCCTGCGGCGCCAAGGTGCCCTTCATCGCCATGATCGCCGGCGCCATCTTCGGCGGCAGCGCGTGGGTGTCCACCTCCGCTTACTTCATCGGCATGGCCGCCATCGTGATCTCCGGCATCATGCTGAAGAAGACCAAGATGTTCTCCGGCGAGCCAGCTCCCTTCGTTATGGAGCTGCCCGCTTACCACTGGCCCACTCTGGGCAACGTCCTCCGCTCCATGTGGGAGCGCGGCTGGTCCTTCATCAAGAAGGCCGGTACCATCATCCTGCTGTCCACCATCTTCGTCTGGTTCACCAGCTACTTCGGCTGGGTGGACGGCACCTTCCAGATGCTGTCCGATGAGCAGATCGACTGCTCCATCCTGGCGGCCATCGGCGGCGCCATCGACTGGATCTTCGCACCCCTTGGCTGGGGCAACTGGCAGGCGGTCGTCGCCTCCATCACCGGCCTGGTGGCCAAGGAGAACATCGTGGGCACCCTGGGCGTCCTGTACGGCGGCGGCGACGGCAGCGTCTACGACGCTATGGCCGCGGCTTTCACCGGTATCACCGCTTACAGCTTCCTGGTGTTCAACCTGCTGTGCGCCCCCTGCTTCGCTGCCATCGGTGCCATCAAGCGCGAGATGAACAGCCGCAAGTGGACCTGGTTCGCCATCGGCTATCAGTGCGTGTTCGCCTATGTGATCGCGCTGATGATCAACCAGTTCGGCGGCCTGTTCACCGGCAATGCCAACATCCTGGGCGTCATCGTGGCGGCGATCCTGCTGGCCGGCATTATCTATATGCTGTGCAAGCCCTACAAGGAAGCCACCAAGCTGTCCGTGAAGTAAACTGTCCCCGTAATTACCCTCTTACCCCATAGAAAGGAGTGAACTTCCATGCTGCAATGGTTGTCAGCAAACCTGGGCACGATCCTCATCAGTGCCGCCTTACTTGTCGTTGTGATCCTCATCATCCGCTACCTGCTGCGCCAGAAGAAGGCGGGAAAGTCCTCCTGCGGTGCCGGCTGCGCCCACTGCGCCATGCACGGCCAGTGTCACAGCCAGAACTGCAAGCACTGAATAGAGCAGGGGGAGGCATCGTCAGTGCCTCCCCCTGCGTCTAAAAGGAGATGTCACCATGACAGAAACCATCCTGAAGGTGGACGGCATGGCCTGCGGTATGTGCGAAAACCACATCAACGACACTGTCCGAAACAAGTTCTCCGTCCAGAAGGTCACGTCCTCCCACACCAAGGGCGAGACGGTGATCCTCTCGGAGCAGCCCCTGGACCAGCAGGCGCTGCGTGACGCCATCGCCGCCACCGGCTACGAGGTCACAGCGGTGGACACCCATCCCTACGAGAAAAAGGGCCTTTTCTCCTTCCATAGAAAGTGACCCGTCAAAGAAGCGCCATCCCCCGGCGCTTTTTTGAAAACCGATAGTTAAATTACTCTAACCAAAGTTAGAAGAAGCTAACCGCGTATCATCCGGAAGAAACGAGCAAAAATACCGTCGAGCAATATTCGTCGGCACGGAACAGAAAGGAAGTGCGATATGAGCGTCGTGATCTTAGGCGGCAACGAGTGCATGGAGCGTCGTTACAAGGACCTGTGTCAGTCCTACAAATGCTCCGCCAAGGTGTTCACCAAGCCCTCCGGCGGCCTGAAAAACAAGCTGGGCAGCCCGGACCTGATGATCTTCTTCACCTCCACCATGTCCCACAAGCTGGTGCAGAGCGCTCTCAGCGAGCTGAAGGGCACGCCGACCCGTATCGAGCGCTGCCATACCAGCTCTCTGTCCGCCCTGCGGAGCATTCTGGAAAAACACGCCGGTTAAGGAGGAACCCCTATGTCCGAAGAAATGGTCGTACGTCAGTGCGCCCCCACTCTGGCCGGTATCAAGGCCGGAAGCCTCTTTCCCTGTCCCTGCACGGACCGGGATGCACTGCTGGACGAGGTGCGGCAGCTGAACCGCCGCCTCTCGCCCAAGGGCCTGTGCCTGCTGCCCCTCCGTTTTACCGAGGGTAGCGCCCTGCTGTACCTCTACCGCCCCGCCACTCTCCGTCGCGATCTCAGCGACGATCTGGCCCGCCGCCTGCTGGCGGAGGCCGGCTATGACGGCGGCAGCTGCGGCCGCTGTGTGGCCACGCTGATCCGCCGCTTCCGTCAGGGTGCGGACTTCCCCCACGAGATCGGCCTCTTCCTCAGCTACCCTCCTGAGGACGTCAAGGGCTTCGTGGACAACCGTGCCCGCAGCTACAAGTGCGCGGGGCTGTGGAAGGTGTACAGCGACGAGGCCCGGGCCCGGCGGCTCTTCACCCGGTTCAAGCGCTGCACGGACACATACTGCAAGCTCTGGCAGGCCGGCGCGACGATCGATCAGCTGGCTGTGGCGGGGTAACGATCGAAAGGAGAAACGACAATGAAAAAGACTGCTGTGATCTATTGGAGCGGCACCGGCAACACCGAGGCCATGGCCAATGCCGTGCTGGAGGGCATGACCGCCGCCGGCGCGGATGCCAAGCTGCTGACGGTGGACCAGGTGAACACCGCCGAGCTGAACGGCTATGCCGCCATTGCCTTCGGCTGCCCGGCCATGGGCAGCGAGGTGCTGGAGGAGATGGAGTTCCAGCCCATGTTCGATGCCTGCAAGAACTGCCTGGGCGGAAAGGCCGTGGCCCTGTTCGGCTCCTACGGCTGGGGCGACGGCGAGTGGATGCGCTCCTGGGAAAAGGACTGCGCCGATGCCGGCGTGAACCTGGTCTGCGACAGCGTGATCTGCTGCGAGGCCCCGGATGACACCGCCCTGGATGCCCTCCGGGCCATGGGCAAGACCCTGGCAGCTTGAACGCTTTGCACCTCCTGCGCCGCCGTCTGCGGCGCAGGGGACAGACTCTGCTGCCGCTGCTGGCCGCTCTCTCCGCCGCAGCGGTGGTATACAGATGAAAAAGCACCCCTCAGGCCAGGTGGCCTGAGGGGCGCTTTTTTTACAGCCATTTCTTGTGCCTGAAGAACCACAGCAGTCCTGCCACCAGCAGTATGCTGGCGGCGATGATCACGGGATAGCCCCACTCCGACTGCAGCTCCGGCATATTTACGAAGTTCATGCCAAACCAGCCGGTGATCAGCGTCAGCGGCAGGAACAGCACCGTCACAATGGTGAATACCCGCATCAGGTCGTTCTGCTGGATGGCCAGCTGGCTCTGATAGGCCTCCCGCAGCTGGGCCACCAGCTCCTGCAGCGCGCATACCTTTTGCAGATACCGGCCCGTCCGCCGCCCCAGCACCTCCAGCCGCGCCAGAATGTTGGCTTCGATCAGCCCGTTATCGTTGTCGCACATCTCATCGAAGATGGCGTCCAGCTGCTCATAGTACCGCTTCAGGTGCAGCAGCTCCCGCCGCCACGCGGCGATGCGCCGGGGCGCGTCGTCCTTGGCCTTGCCCTCCAGTATGGTGCTCTCGCCGCCGTTGATCTGGGCCTCCAGCTTTTCCAGATACGCCATGTCGCCCTTGAACAGCCCCGCAAAAAACCGGTACAGCAGCTGCTGGTCATTCAGCGGTCCGCCTGCGGTCAGCGTGTCCACCGCACCCTGCACATACTGCTGTGCCGCCTCGTTCCGGCAGAAGAAAAACAGGTCCTCCCGGTCGATGTATACCAGCACCTTGCCGCTTTTCCCCGCCTTCCGCACATCGTACCAGTCAAAGGCCAGCAGGTCGAAGTCGGCAAAGGCCTCAAAGCTCTCCGTCTGCAATTCACCCACATATTGAAATACGGCGGCGTCCATCTGCTCCGCCACCTGATCCATATCCTTCCACAGCAGCACGCTCCGCATATTGCCACCGTCCTTTCTCCTGCAGTATACCCCACCGCGTCCCCTTCGTCAAGTTGACTTTCCCGCGGCGTACTGGTACAATAGAGCCAGCGCAGCACCATTCTGAAACAAAGGAAGTGGTTTTATGCAGTTGACACCCCAGCAGCAGGCCCTGCTGGACGGCGCCCAGGGCGAGACCATGGCCAAGGTGGTCAAGACGCTGGTCATGTACGGCGATACCTTTGGCGCCCAGCGTATGGTCCCCGTTACCAGTGAGTACGGCCACACCGTCATCTCCTTCGGCCTGGCGGTGATGAAGCCGGTCTACGACCTGTACGACCGTCTTATCGAGTCCGGCCTTACCAGCGGTCAGAAATTCACTGCTGACCCTCTGCCCCTGGATAAGCACGTCCCCACCAGTCTGTTGGAGGACATCGTCTTCCGCAAGATCATGTACACCCAGCAGGACCGGTATGAGCAGCAGCTGAAAAAGCTGGGCATCACCGCCGATAACGCCTATACCTGTACCTGCTATCTGGATCAGGTGGGCAACACCCCAAAACAGGGCGATATCCTCAGCTGGGCGGAGTCCTCCGCCGTGGTCTACGCCAACTCCGTCCTGGGCGCCCGCTGCAACCGCAACAGCGGTATGCTGGAGCTCATGGGCAGCATCGCCGGCTTCGTGCCGGAGTTCGGCCTGCTTACCGACGAGGGCCGCAAGGCCCATTGGCTGGTGGAGGTCAAATGCACCCGCCGGCCCGAGGCCCAGCTTCTCGGCTCCGCCATCGGCATGAAGGTCATGGAGGACGTGCCCTACGTCCGGGGACTGGACAAGTGGCTGGGCACGGAGCTGAACGACGAGAACCGCGCCTACCTCAAGGACTTCGGCGCGGCCACCGCCTCCAACGGCGCCGTGGGCCTGTACCATGTGGAGCACCTGACCCCCGAGGCAAAACAGCAGGGCGAGGCCCTGCTGCGGGAGGGCTATCGGACCTACATCATCGATGACGCCGAGCTGGAGCGCGTGAAGCGCAGCTATCCCGTCATCTGGAAGGACCCTGCCGCCGCGCCGCAGCTGTGCTTCGTGGGCTGTCCTCACCTGACGCTGGAGCAGCTGAAGGACTGGACGGCGAAGCTCACCGACGCCCTGCGGGCGCAGAACCGCCTGCAGGTGGCCGTTCCCACCGTGTTCACCGCCGCCCCGGCGGTGCTGGACGCCTTCAAGGACACCGTGGAGGGCTACAAGCTGCAAAGCATGGGCGTGATCCTCAGCTACATCTGCCCGCTGATGTACATGAACAACCCCCTCTGCAAGAAGAAGGCGGTCATCACCAACTCCAATAAGCTCCGCACCTACACCAGCGCCCGGTATTATACCGACGCGGAGATACTGGACATCCTCGCCGGAAAGGAGGGACGCTGATATGAAGCAGTTTAAGGGCCGCGTGGTGGTCCCCGGCACCTGCACCGCCGAAGCACTGGTCAGCCATGGCGGCTTCAACACCCTGGCCAGCTACCAGATGGCCATGATGTTCGGCGACAAGCAGGTCAAGTGCGGCGACCAGAATAACCCCGACATCTACAAGAAGCCCATGATCGGCAAGGCCCTCTGCCTGCCCCAGACCATCGGCTCCACCACCGGCGGCATGGTGCTCTTCACGGTGTGCTCCCACGGCAAGCAGCCCGCCTGTATGCTCTTCTCCCTGCCCATCGACTCCCTGGCCGCCTCCGGCGCCATTCTGGGCGATGTCTGGACCGACAGCAAAATGCCCGTGGTGGACTCCCTGGGCGACGAATTTTTGCAATATGTGCAGACCGGCATGACCGTCACCGTGGGTGACGACGGCCTGGTCACCGTGGAGGACTGACATGGACGATATCTACACCAAAAAGCCCGAGGAGTGCGCCTACTCCTTCACCCAGCACAGGACCTGCGAGTTCTTCCCCTGCCACAAGACCAGCCACCCGGAGGACTTCAACTGCCTGTTCTGCTACTGCCCGCTGTATACCCTGGGCAGCAAGTGCGGCGGCAACTTCAGGTACCTGGAAAACGGCGTCAAGGACTGCTCCGACTGCCTGCTGCCCCACGGTCGGGGCAGCTACAGCTACATCAAGTCCAAGTACCCGGAACTCATGGAGCTGGCCAAGAAAAACCGATAAGAAAAGAGACGGCTCACGCCGTCTCTTTTTTCGTCATTCATCATTATTCCAGCCGCAGTTCGTGGTCGCCCTTGTCGCATACGTAGTACATCTGATAGCTAAGCGGTGTGCCGGTATAGCCTTGACCCGGACCGCGCTCCAGCCTTACGGCTACCATACCCGCCTGTAGTTTGACGGTACTGCCATCGGAAAAAGTGATCTCGCTCAGATAGCGATTTTCAGTGAAATCAGACTCCCCGGTCAAGATAAGCTGTGTCTGCAATTCCGCGTAATACGCCCGCACGTTGGCCATATCGGCGGCCACCTTGGCCTTGTGCAGGCTGCCGTTGAACACAGGGATGGCAACAGCCGCCAGCACAGCGATGATCGCCACCACGATCAGCATTTCCATCAATGTAAAGCCGCGGTTCCGTTTCATAGTCTATACCCTCCGGAATCGTTTTTTGATAAGTTTTCCACATTATACCCTACCGACACCCGGATTGCAACCCTATTTTCCCGTCACTACCTCCGCAAATCCCTCTCCGAATACCCGCACGGCCTTCAGCGCCTCGTCCAGCGAGTTCCCCGCCGCGCCGATCTCCACCAGCAGGCTCCCGGGCGTGAAGTACTCATTGTAGTCCGAATTCCGCAGCGTCAGCGGCCGCATCAGCGTGGGATAGCGCTCCGTCAGGTGCTGCTGCACCGCCACGGCGAATTTCAGGTTCTCCTGCCAGCCCTCCCAGCTGCTGCCCATTACCAGGCTCACCTGCGCGCAGTCCGGGTCCTCCCGCGTTACCACCTTGTACTGGTGCCCGGCCTTGTCCTCCAGCGCGTCCCGGTGTACGTCCAGAATGAACCCGATGCTGGGGTATTTCTCCATATACGCCTCGATGGCGTCCTCCGCCCGGTAGTACGCCCCGTTGTACTCCGGGTCGTCATACAGCGCCCGGTCGTGCAGCACCGATATCCCGTAGCCCGACAGCACCCTCGCCAGCTCATCGCCCACCCGTATCACGCTCACGCTGGCATCCGCCGTCCGAAAGCTCCCCGTGTCCTCGTATTCCTCCCCCGGCGGCATGGTGTACGCCTCGCTGCCGTGGGTGTGGACGATCAGCACCTGCGGCGCGTCCTCGCCCAGCGCCGCCGCGAACGTCCCGTCAAACACGATGCCCTCCACCGTCTGCCGCGAACTGTTCTTGATGAACACGTCCCCCACCCGGGTGTACCCGTTCTCATCCGCCGCCACCACCGACAGCGGCCTCGATTCCCCCTGCCCGCCGGTGTTCTCCGTCTGTTCCGTTGTTGGGCCCTCCGGGGTCTCCGCCGGGGCGGGGGAGGGCGTCTCCTCCGCGTTCCGGGGCGTCTCTGCCTGCGTCACCTGCGTCTCCGCCGCCAGCAGCATCGGCGACTGCCGCAGCACCGTCAGCACCGGCAGCGGCAGCGAGTCCGCCGCCCACAGGTCCCCCAGCTCCCACTGTACCAGCCGCTGCGCCAGCGAGCTGTCCCGCACCGCCTGTGCCGCCGCCCGCAGGTCCTGACTCCCCGCGCACACCGCCGCCAGCCACAGCACGAACGCCCCGCACACCGCCGCCGCGCCCCGCCGCCATTTCACAAGCCCCACCGCCTTTCAGACAAGCCTATGTCCGGACAAGCAAAAAAATACCCGCCATAACTTCCTCTAATGCCTCCCACGCCGATTTGTTATGCCAACATCTGGATATTCCCGTTGCCTTTCGCGACACTTTCTGGTAAGATGGTCGTACAACAGAGCCTGCGCGCCGCAAAACTTTCCCAACAAGAAATTTTGCGGCACACAGGCCCGGGAGAGAAATATGTGAGCCATAGAAGGAGGAACCGCCATGAAGAGACGACTGCTCCCCATCCTGATGACCCTGGTATTGGTATGCGCGCTGCCCATATGGGCAGCTTTTGTTACATCGGGGGATGTAACAAATCCCCTGCTCACCACCGCCGGCGCGACGTCGCCGCCTGACACCGCCGCAGCCAGGCTGAAATCTGCCATATCCAACGGCGGAACTGTCCAGCTGATAGAGGATATCGAGATCAGCGAGACATTGTTAGTAACGAGAGATGTGACCCTCGACCTGAACGGCCATGTGCTCAAGATGACCGGTAATAGCAGTGTGCTCCGGGTGAAGAAGGACGGTCCGGATCCTGTGACCCTGACCATCACGGACAGCCGTCCCCAAAATCCGCATACAGGATCCTATGGGCGTTTGCCTGCCGGCGGTGTCATCACCGGCGGAGAGGGAACGAACGTGACGGGAATTTACTATGTTGGGGGAGCCGTATTCCTGGAGAATGATACAACCCTGAAGCTGGAGGGCGGTACGATCACCGAAAACAGCAGCAGCGGCGGCAGTGTCTTTATTTCTGGTGAAAAAGCAGTCTTCGAGATGTCCGGCGGCACGATCACCGGAGAAACTGTCGGCGTACGTAATAATGTGGGGACCTTCACAATGACCGGCGGCCGCATCACAGGGTGCAGTGACCGGGGCGTATATATGTTCAATGGGAGTATGACCATGTCCGGTACGGCGTATATCGGTGGGAACCCGGGAGCCGGAGAGGATATTTACGTACGCGAGCCGGTTCATAAACATACCGACTTATCCGTTACCGGCGGTACCGTTGAGGGAAATGTGCGTATAGAATTCGGCGCAAATTTAGGAATGACACAGGAGAGCTTAAAACCAGTGGCTAATTCCGTTGTGAAAGAGCAGGGGGTGTTTGACGGGCATATCAAAGTGGAAATAGGCATCAGCGGCATTTGTGTGGACTACAACACCGTCAATTTTATTGACGAGGTCGCCAATACAAGGACCCTAAAGCTTGTTCTACAGCGTAATGCAGTTGAGGAGCCGGAAACTCCCGCCACAGTAAATGGCCAGGCCTTTAAGTACTGGGCGGCAAAGGGGTCCTCCGAAGCGTGGAATTTTGATACCGAAATAAACGAGTCGATAACGCTGTATGCCGTGCGGACCCCGGCCTCCTCCGGTGGCTATTACTACTACCCTACCACCGATACTAAGGCCGACGATGCCAAGGGTTCTCCCAAGACCGCCGACCCCGGCGTAGCCCTCTACGCCGCCCTGTCACTCCTGTCTCTGACCGGCCTGACCTGCATCACCAAAAAGCGATAAACAAAGCCAAAAGAAGCGCCCCCGGGCGCTCCTTTTTATCCCCCAATCCTTCCCCCTGGAGGTCCGCGGTATTGAATGACGCACCTCCGTTAGCCTTCCCCTTGAGGGGCCCGCGGCGTTGAATGACAGGCCGGTGGCGTGTCAGACCCGCGAACCGACCCGCAGGGAGACAGATGCCAGCGAAGCTGACGGATGAGGGGCCTTTCGTCTCCTGTCCCGCCCGCAGGCAGTGTCCCCCAATACCACGGCGGCGTCAGCCGCCACCTACCCATTGCGGTGCTTCGCGCCGCAATGGGCGCGATTTGATAATCGCCAAAAACGACCAGCGTACCAGCCCCTACCCTCACTGCATCAGCGGCAGCGGCGCAAGCGGTACAAGCGATCCCCCGAACCGACAACGTCCCCCGCCGAGCTAATTCCGCGAAGCCAGCACCGCCAAATTCGCACTTGCCCGCCCCGCGCCAAGGGATCCTTAAACCGTAGGTTTGAGTGGTTTTCTTTGGTACCTTTCTTTTTACAAAAAAAGAAAGGTACTCGTGCCGGGGCACGAAACACTCCAGCTTGCGCCCGCAGGCGCAACACCTGCTCGCCGCCGCCCGCGCTTTCCCTCACGTAACCGGCGTTTTTCTGATCGTTGTCGTTCCCCCGACTGTGCCAGCACAGCTTTCCGCTGCCGCTGCCCGTTGCTACGGTAAACTCTTTTGTTCTCTCGTGTTACGGGACAACAAACATATCACACCCCGTGCCCGCAGGGCACACCTACCTTTGCCGCCGCAAGGCGGCAAAGGCGCGATTTGATAATCGCCAACCCGGTAGAAGCAAATACCCCTACCGTGGCTGGGCAAGCGGTCGCGGAAGCCTCCGCGCCGGTGAACGCAGGCACAGTCCTTTTGACCGACAGTGATGACCGCTGCACCCCGCCCGCGAGTACACACCGCCAAATTTGCACTTGCCCGCCCCGCGCCAAGGGACCCTTAGACCGTAGGTCTAAGCGACTTTCTTTCCCACATTTCTTTCTTCGCAGAAAGAAATGTGGCCGCCGGAGGCCGCCTCCCCGTCAGGGGAAAATCGACTCGCCGCCGCAGCGGCGAAACCCTCCCCGCGCCAAGGGATCCTTAGACCGTAGGTCTAAGTGGTTTTCTTTGGTAACTTTCTTTTTACAAAAAAAGAAAGTTACTCGTGCCGGGGCACGAAACGCCCCATCCCGCGCCCGCAGGCGCAACACCTGCTCGCCGCCGGGGCGGCGAAACTCCCATCTTCCCGCCCGCAGGCAAAAAAACGCATAAAAAGACCGCCTCCCGGCGGTCTTTTTCATGTCTCGAACCATGTCCACGGCGCCGTGCGCGGCGGCGCCAGCTCAAACGCCATGGCCTTTCCCGTCTCCGGGTGCCGGAACGCCACGCCTGCCGACCACAGCGCGATGGGGGTGTCTGCGTCCGCCGCGTCCCCGTACCGCCGGTCGCCCACCAGCGGCATCCCCCGTGACGCGAATTGCACCCGTATCTGGTGTGTTCGCCCCGTCAGCAGCCGGATCCGCACCAGCGCGTATCCCGCCCGCCGGTCCAGCACCCGGTACCGCAGCCGCGCCTCCCGCACGTCCTTTCCCGGCCCCTCGGCCACATAGGTCATCCGCCGCGTCTTGTCCCGGCCCAGCAGGTCCGTCAGCTCTCCCTCGTCCGCCTTCGGCATTCCCCGCACCACCGCCAGATACGTTTTCTCGAATTCCCCCTCCCGTATCTGCCGTGACAGCTCCCCGGCGGCGTAGGCGCTCCGTGCGAACACCATCAGCCCGGCTACCGGCGCGTCCAGCCGGTGTACCGTCCGTATGCACGCGGTGTGCAGCGTCTGCCGCAGCAGCTCCGGCATACCGTTCCGCACGTCAGTGGAGATCACGCCCGCGGGCTTTACCGCCACCACGATCCGCTTATCCTCATACACGATATCCATGATGCGCCCCTTTCGTACCTGTTTTTGCCGTGCCTGACATATAGCTTACATATCCCTATAACATCCTCTGCACTAAGGTATCATAAGCGTACAAGAAAAGTAAAGTAAAAGTGACACAAAAAGCAAGAAAAAAATACTTGACAGGACGGGTCTAATGCGTTAGACTAAAAACAGGTCTACTACATTCGACCAAGGAGGAAAACCCTGTGGAAACACCGAAAATTTTTGACAGCGAACTGCGCTTCTGCGAGATACTGTGGTCCCATGAGCCTATAAAGAGCAGTGAGCTGGTCCGTCTCTGCGCCGAGGAGCTGGGCTGGAAAAAATCCACCACCTACACCGTGATCAAGCGTCTCGCCGAGCGCGGCGTGGTGCACACGGAGAACGCCGTGGTCACGTCGCTGGTACAGCGGGAGGACGTGCAGCGCGCCGAGAGTCGTGCCTTCGTGGCCCACAACTTTCACGGCAGCTTGCCGGCATTTCTGACGGCTTTCATGGGAAATTCAAAACTTTCCAAAGAGGATGCTGATGTGCTCCATGCCATGATCGACCGCTTCGAGCAGGAGAATTCCGGACGTAACTGAACCGCGCTGCGGCATACGATGTCATGCCCTGCGCCATAAAGGAGAAGAAAAAATGGATAGTCTGTTTACCTCCGTGCTGGAAATTTCCTGGCAGGCGGGCCTCATCGCGCTGGCGGTGATGGCGGTGCGGCCGCTGCTGCGCCGTGCGCCCCGCCGCGCCGTGTGTATGCTGTGGCTGCTGGTGGCCCTGCGGCTGCTGCTTCCCGCCCGATTGACAGTAGAGAGCCCCGTCAGCCTCCAGCAGCCCGAAAGCCCGCCCATCCAGGCCTATCAGGAGCTTCGCCAGCAGGAAAAGGTCTATGTTTCCGCCCCGCCGGAGCAGCGCCTGGAAATGGCAGGACCCGCTGCGGCACAAGGCTTTGCGCTGCTGGATCAGCTGCCCGCCATCTGGCTGACGGGCGTGGGCTGCATGGCGCTGTACATGGCCCTCAGCCTGCTGCGTATGCGCTGGCGGCTCCGCGCCGCCTCCCGCATACAGGACAATGTCTATCGCTGTACCGACTGGTCCACGCCCTTCGTGCTGGGTGTGCTTGCACCCCGCATTTATGTGCCGGAAACCGTGTCGGAGCAGGACTTTCCCCAGGTGCTCGCCCACGAAAGGTGCCATATCCGCCGCTGGGACCATGTGTGGAAACCGTTGGCGTTTCTGCTGCTGGCGGTCAACTGGTTCAACCCGGTCCTCTGGGCGGCGTATGTCCTGCTGGGCCGCGACATGGAGCGCGCCTGTGATGAAATGGTGTTGAAAAACGCCACGCCCATCCAGCGGGCCGCCTATTCCCGGGCGCTGGTGGCCTGTGCCGCCCAGCCGAAAATGGCGGCGGTGTGCCCGCTGGCCTTTGGCGAAGTGGCTGTGAAAGAAAGGGTGAAGAACGTGCTCAACTATAAGAAGCCCGCCCTCTGGGCTGTCATCCTGCTGGTCGTCGCGGCGGCCATCATCGGCGTGTGCCTGCTGACGAAGCCGGCGGAGGACAAGAGCGGCTATCCCCTGGACGCGAAGAAGCTGTACGCCCTGCGGACGGAGTATATCGGTGACAATGCCGCCGTGGGCGCGATACTGGACGCGCTGGGCTTCCGGGCGGCCGGCGCTGCCGGCGATGGTCAGGCGTATACCTACTCCTTTGAGGTCGAAACGGCCAGCGAGCCCTACGGCGTTGTGGTGCGCTACGCCTTTGCAGGCGCGCTGCCGCAGCGCACCGCGGAGTGGAACCGGGAGATGGCCCGGCGGGGCTATCTGGCGCTGGCACTCATCGACAACGCGGAATGGCTGCGGTGGGAGGACGTCGGTGCGGAAGGGGAGACCCCTGTGTCCGGCACGGTGTACGCCGGGGACTATGTGGCGGCGGACTACAACGCCGTGCGGGGGAGCGCCGCGGGCCTGCAGGCGCTGATGGATACCCTGCAGGCGTGTCTGGAGGACGGCTCCATCGCGTACTATCCCGGCGACGCCCTGTCGGACTTCACGGAGATCACCCCGTGGCCCATACTGGGCGAGGACGGCGTGGTCAGTGCAAAGGCGGAGGATTACGGTATTGTGTATGGTGCGGCGCAGCTGCCGGACTGGGAGACCGTGCCCCTGAGCTATCTGTGCGCGTACTATCTCAACGGTGACGGCGCGTATGCCGAGGGTGCCATGGACGTGCTGGCGCACCGCTACCAGCAAGCCCCCAACACGGTGAAGGCGTATCTCCGCCGGCTGGCGGGACAGCAGGTCCCCGACGGCCGGGGCGACGCATCGGAGGTGCTGCTGGCGGATATTTCCCGGTATGCCATGTCCCAGTTGACCGGCGGGCTGCCGGTGGCCGCCAGTTATGAGAGGGACCAGCTGAGCATCTCCGTGTCGGAGGTCTATTCCGTGACGTACCGCACGGTGACATACGACGAGAATTACAGCGAGGACATCCCGGTGTATGAGGTGGGCAGCGGCGCGCAGCTGTCCGTGATAAAGGGTGAGGGCTTCACCCTCTACGGACGGTACAATGAGGAGAACGTGGCGCTCCACAACGGAGATGTGGTAGAGCTGACGGAGCAGTTCGTGGGCCTGGGCATGGATGGACAGTACGCTGTACGGTTCCAGTACCGGAGCGCGGCGGAAACGGCGGAGCTGGAGGTCTATCAGATCACGTGGGAGACGGGCGGTTCCGCCAAGCAGGTCGTGCCGCTGACGGAGGAGCAGGTGCAGGCCATCCAGTCGGAGAAGGGACTGGTGCAGCCGGAGTGGCATCAGGTGTGCGCCGAGCTGCACCGCAGCGGCGAGGACGATGTCCGCTATTGGGGCACTGCCGATTACCCCGTGCCGCCCACGGTGCTGAAAATACTGACGGAGCAGTGCGGCTATACCTTCGTCACGCCGGAGGATTTCCGGGGCAATATGACTTCCGCCAAGCTGGAGTTCTACGGCGGCGAGACGTACACCGCCGCCAAAGCCGACCTGCCCGCCCTGCAGAAGATGCTCACCAACGCCAGAGACTACGGCGGCGGAGCCGCCTGCTGGTTCACCGCCAAGCTGACGGTGACGTTCGACGACGGGCGGACGGTGTCGGTGCTGAAGGGGACGGACAGCTGCGCCAGCTTTACGTTCGGCTCGTGGAACTCCGCCATGGTGTCCGACAGCGAGAACCGGCAGTTCTGGCAGATGTTCGGCGTGCCTTTTGATGGATAAATACAGCAGAAAAGCCGCCCCGATGGGGTGGCTTTTCTATGCGTACACGGTATCTCAGCCGTGGTAATACCTCTTGGCGCAGAAGTCGCGCTCTACGCGTACCTTGCCGGTGTCGGTGAGCCAGTCGGTGAAGTTGGTGAAGTTCCGCTCCACGATGCTGAATTTCAGCTCCTGCCGGGTGCGGATGTTCTCCCGCTGGCAGAAGGCGTATATCCAGTCGGAGAACGTCATGCCGTCGGTGAGGTCGTCCAGCAGCTCCCGCTCCTTGCGGTGGATGAAGGCGATGTTGCTGTCAATGAGGGCAGACAGCTCCGCGCGGTCGGTGATGATCTGCTTGTGGGCGATGATATAGGCGGGGTAGTCCGTGGCGCGGAGGGCGGCCTTGCTCTCCAGATCCCTGGCGACGAACATACTGGTGGGAAGCTTGGCCGCGTCGATCTCATGCTGGTCGATGAGGCAGTCACCCAGATAGGCCGCGCCGTCTGGCGTGACAAAGCCCAGCTGGCCTGCCGAATGGCCGGGGAGAGACAGTACACCGAACCGGGCGCCGTCTACGTCGATGTGGTCCTCCTGGGGGAAGATGACTCGATCTGCGGTGAAGCACTCCTCCAGAAACAACTCACGGCTTTTGCCGTAGGTCAGGGCCACGTAGTTGGCGCGGTAGCTGTCCGGGTTCACAGAGATACCGGCTTCGATCAGGGAGATGGCGGCTTTCGCGCCGTATCGCTCCTGCAAATACCGGACGTTGCCGGTGTGGTCGAAGTGGGCGTGAGAGCAGAGAATGGCACGCAGACGCCAGCCGCTGCCGTCGATGAGCGCGGTCAGGCCGGCTCTGTCCAGCTTGGCGTAGCCGGTGTCGATGAGCACCACATCCCTGTCATTGAGCTTATAAACGGGCAGTAGGGCGGTGGCGGCGACGGCCGCATATGTATTGCCCAGCACGTGCAGAAGTTCCATGAAAATCAGCCTCCGGAAAAATGTTTTTTCCATTATACACCGCCGGTGGAAAAAAACAAAGCCTTTCGTTTTGCATCATGCGCCGCAGGCGCAGGGCGCACGGGAGAATGCGGAGGGATCTGCAAAAAAGAATTCAGAAAAATTTTCGATTTTCCCCCTATGCAAAACGGGAGAAATAAGGTAAAATACCTGATAGAAAATTAGGGAGGAACGGCGATGGAGCAACCAGTATTCAAGCGGGTGCTGCTGAAGATCAGCGGCGAAGCGCTGGCCGGCGATAAGCACTTCGGTCTGGACTTTCAGGTCATGGGCCGGGTGGCGGACGTTATCAAGCAGTGTGTGGACATGGGTGTGCAGGTGGGCATCGTCATCGGCGGTGGCAATTTCTGGCGCGGCGTGAAGGACGGCGAGGGCCACATCGAGCGCACCCGGGCCGACCACATGGGTATGCTGGCCACGGCCATGAACTGCATGGCCATGGCGGACGTGCTGGAGCAGAAGGGTGTGGACGTGCGTGTGCAGACGGCGCTGGAGATCCGGGCCGTGGCGGAGCCGTATATCCGCGCCAGGGCCATTCGGCACCTGGAAAAGGGGAGAGTGGTCATTTTTGGCTGCGGCATCGGCTGCCCGTTCTTCTCCACGGATACCGCGGCGGTACTGCGTGCGGCGGAGATCGACGCGGACGTCATCCTGCTGGCCAAGAATATCGACGGCGTGTACGACAGCGACCCGGCCAAGAACGCCGACGCGGTGAAGTTTGACAGCATCACCTACGACGAGGTGCTCAAGCGGCACCTGGCTGTGATGGACTCTACCGCCACCAGCCTGTCCATGGACAACCATATCCCGGTGCTGGTATTTGCCCTGAAAGACCCGGAGAATATCATCCGCGCCCTGCGCGGCGAAAAAATCGGAACGATCGTGAAGGAGGACTGACCCCATGTTGAAGGACGAGTACAAGGTTTACGAGGAAAAAATGAAGAAGAGCATTGAATCCGTGATGAGCGACTTCGACACCGTGCGTGCCGGCCGCGCCAACGCTTCCGTGCTCAACCGCATCAGTGTGGACTACTACGGGACCCCCACGCCCATCCAGCAGATCGGCTCTATCGGCTCGCCCGACCCGCGGACGCTGGTCATTACCCCTTGGGATGCCAGCATTCTGAAGGGTATTGAAAAGGCCATTCAGGAGTCCGACTTGGGCATCAACCCCCAGAACGACGGTAAGTGCATTCGTCTGGCTTTCCCCCAGCTGACCGAGGAGCGCCGCAAGGAGCTGGTCAAGCAGATCCACAAGTACGCCGAGAACGGCAAGGTGGCTGTGCGGAATATCCGCCGGGATGCGATGGATAACTTCAAGAAGCAGCAGAAGGCGTCCGAGATCACCGAGGACGAGCTGAAGATCGCCGAGAAGGACCTGCAGAAGCTGACCGATGACAGCTGCAAGGAGATCGACAAGATCCTGGACAACAAGGAAAAGGAATTGATGTCTGTTTAATGGGACTGTTTACGAAGAAAACGCCCCATACGGCGGGGGAGGTGGACAGGAGCCGCCTTCCCCGCCATATCGCTGTTATTATGGACGGCAACGGCCGCTGGGCGAAAAAACGCGGCCTGCCCCGCACGGTGGGGCACAAGGCGGGGGCAGAGGTGTTCCGCGACATCGCCACCTACTGCAAGGAACTGGGAGTGGAATACCTGACGGTATACGCCTTTTCCACAGAGAACTGGAAGCGGCCCGCCGATGAGGTGAATACCATCATGGGCCTGTTGGAGCAGTATCTGCGGGAAGCTATCGACACCATGGAAAAGGAACACATCCGCCTACGGTTCTTCGGCGACCTCAGCGCACTGTCCCCGGAGCTGCAGGCGCTGGCGCATGAGACGGATGACATCTCCGGCCGCTATGCGGGGTTCCAGGCCAATGTGTGTCTGAATTACGGCGGCAGGGCGGAGATACTGCGGGCGGCGCGGCTGTGCGCGGAGCAGGGGGTGGACTGGACGGAGGAGAACCTCTCCGCCAATATGTACTCTGCCGGTATCCCCGACCCGGAGCTGATCATCCGCCCCAGCGGCGAGATACGGCTGAGCAATTTCATGCTGTGGCAGTGTGCCTACAGCGAATTCTATTTCTGCGACACGCTGTGGCCGGATTTTACCCGGCAGGATATGGACAGAGCGATCATCGACTATCAGCGGCGGGATCGCCGGTTCGGCGGCGTAAAGTGAGGTGACGACCATGAAACAGAGAATACTGGTGGCGATCATCGGCGTGCCGGCATTGATCGGCGTGCTGTGCTTCGCACCGGATTGGGCCACGGCGGTGCTGGTGGCGGCGCTGTGCGTCATCGGCTGCCATGAGTTCATGGCGGCCGCCGCGCCGGAGAAAGCGGCGCGCTGGTGGGGGCTGGCGGCCACGCTGGCGGTGTTCACCGTGTTCACGGTGTATTTCAGCGGCGGTGACTTCACGGGTACCGCCATACATACGATCATGGTATGGCTGCTGGCGGCGCTGATCGTGGTGATGTTCATCGCGGCGGTGCAGGCCTTCGGCAAAGACGACGAGCTGGATTTTCCGGATATCAGCGCTATGGCGGTGTCCGGATTGGTGATCCCGCTGGCGCTGGGCTGCCTGGTGCGGCTGCGGATGCTGGAATACGGCGCCGGACTGGTGCTGATCCCGCTGGTGTCGGCGTTTATGAGCGACTCTCTGGCGCTGTTCGGCGGTATGCTGTTCGGGAAAACAAAGCTGGCGCCCAGAGTCAGCCCGAAGAAGACACGGGAGGGTGCGGTCAGCGGTCTGGTGGGCGGCATGGTGGGAATGATCCTGTTCCGGATATTCTTCTTCCTATGTACGGAGGTGCAGCTGCACATCGGCGGGTGTGTGCTGTTGGGCTTCGTGGGCGCGGTGCTGGGGCAGCTGGGCGACCTGAGCTTCTCCTGCGTGAAGCGGCAGTGCGGCATCAAGGACTACGGACGGCTGCTGCCGGGCCACGGCGGCGTGCTGGACCGGTTCGACAGTGTGATCTTCGCTGCACCGGTGACGTGGATGCTTATCAACGCTGTGACGCTGTATTGAGGAAGGACCTATGACGAAAACCATCGCCCTGTTGGGGGCTACCGGCTCCATCGGGCGGCAGACGCTGGAGGTGGTCGGGGAGCTGGGCCTCCGCGTGGCGGCGCTGACCGCCAATACACAGGTAGACCTGTTGGAGCAGCAGGCGCGGCAGTATATGCCGCGCCTTGCGGTGCTGTATGACGAAAATGCGGCGCTGGCGCTGAAAAAACGGCTGCGGGGGACCGGCATTGAGGTCATGGCAGGGGAGGAGGGCCTGTTGGCTGCCGCCGCTATGAGCGAGGCGGACACGGTGGTGACTGCCGTGATGGGCAGCGTGGGGCTGCGTCCCACACTGGCGGCAATCCAAAAAGGCAAGCGCATCGCGCTGGCCAATAAGGAAACGCTGGTGTGCGCCGGTGAGCTGGTGATGGACGCGGCGGAGAAATACGGCGCGGAGATCGTGCCGGTGGACAGTGAGCACAGTGCGGTGTTTCAGTGCTTGCAGGGCTGCCGGGACCGGGGTGAGGTGCGGCGTATCCTGCTGACCTGCTCCGGCGGGCCGTTCTACGGAAGGACCTTCGACGAGCTGGAGCACATGACGGCGGCGGATGCCCTGCGCCATCCCAACTGGTACATGGGACCGAAGATCACGGTGGACTCCGCCACACTGATGAACAAGGGACTGGAGATCATCGAGGCCATGCGGCTCTATCGCCTGCCGGTGGAGCAGGTGCAGGCGGTGATACACCGCCAGAGCATCGTGCATTCGCTGGTGGAGTTCCGGGACGGGGCACTGCTGGCGCAGCTGGGCACGCCGGATATGAAGCTGCCCATCCGCTATGCCATGACGTATCCCCACCGGGCCGAGAGCCCGGATAAGCCGCTGGACCTGCTGACCTGCGGTGCGCTGACCTTTGCCGAGCCGGACGAGAGGGCGTTCCCCTGTCTGCGTCTGGCACGGTATGCCGCAGCGGTGGGCGGCACCGCCTGCGCCATACTCAACGGCGCCAACGAGGCGGCTGTGGGAATGTTTCTGCGGGGCGAGATCGGCTTTAACGATATCTCCCGGCGGGTGGAGCGCGCGTTGGAGCGGGTGCCGGTGCAATATCAGCCAAGCCTTGCGGATATACTGGAAGCAGACAAGGCGGCGCGGCGCGCCGCCCTGTGACATCCGGAAAAGGAGCTTGCATACATGATCGTATATATCATAGCGGCCCTGCTGGTGTTCGGTATTTTGATCGCCGTCCATGAGCTGGGGCATTTTCTGGCGGCCAAGGCCTGCGGCGTGCGGGTCAACGAGTTTGCCATCGGCATGGGACCGGTGCTATGGAAAAAGCAGCGGGGGGATACCCAGTATTCTCTGCGGGCTTTTCCGGTGGGCGGTTTCTGTGCCATGGAGGGGGAAGAGGAGGACTCTGACGATCCGGCGGCGCTGAACCGCCAGGGCTTTTGGAAAAAGCTGATCATTTTTGCCGCCGGCGCGGCCATGAATTTTCTGGCGGGGCTTATCATCATCTTCTGCCTGTATGCGCCGGCGCAGGGGTTCTATCAGCCGGTGATCTCCGGCTTTGCCGAGGGTTGTCCGTTGGAGAGCGCCGACGGTTTGCAGACCGGGGACCGGCTGGTGTCTATCGATGGGGAGCGCGTGTACATTTACAGCGACGTGAGCCTGCTGCTTGGCCTGAATAAGACCGGCACATTCGATCTGGTGGTGGACCGCGGCGGCGAGAAGGTGTATCTGGACGATTTCGCCATGACGAGGCAGACGTATACCGATCAAAGCGGAAATGCGTACAGCGGCTACGGAATATACTTCGGTGCGGCGGCGGCCACCTTCGGCGACAAACTGGCCTACACCTGGAACAATGCTGTGGATTTCGTGCGTCTGGTGCGGCTGAGCCTACAGATGCTCTTTACCGGACAGGCGGGCCTGCGGGACCTGAGTGGCCCGGTGGGGATCGTGTCCACCATGGTACAGGTAGGTGAGCAGGCGGAGACGACCCAGGCGGCGGTGGAGAACATCGCCTACATCGCGGCGCTGATCGCAGTGAATCTGGCGGTGATGAACCTGCTGCCGCTGCCGGCGCTGGACGGCGGGCGGATATTCTTCCTGATCATCAACGCGGCAGCCATGCTGCTGTTCCGGAAGCAGATACCGGCAAAATATGAGAACTATATCCACTTCGCGGGACTTATTCTGCTGCTGGCGCTGATGGTGGTGCTGGTGTTCAGCGACGTGGGAAAGCTGATCCACTGAGGAGGCGGGGACGGTGACAAGACGCATACAGGTGGGCGCGGTACCGGTGGGCGGCGGCGCGGCCGTAAGCATACAGTCCATGTGCAATACGCCCACGGAGGACGTGAACGCCACGGTGCGGCAGATACAGCGCCTGGAGCAGGCGAGCTGCGAGATCGTGCGTGTGGCGGTGCCCACGGAGGAGGCCGCACGGGCCATTCCGAGCATCAAGGCGGCTATACACATCCCGCTGGTGGCGGATATCCACTTTGATTACCGGCTGGCGCTGCTGTGTGTGGACGGCGGTGTGGATAAAATACGCATCAACCCCGGCAACATCGGGTCGAAGGACCGCGTGCGGGCCGTGGCCGACGCCTGCCGGGAGCGGGGCATTCCAATCCGTGTGGGCGTCAACGGCGGCTCGCTGGAGAAGGACCTGGTGCAAAAATACGGCGGCGTGACCGCCGAGGCGCTGGCCGAGAGTGCACTGGGCCATGTGCACCTGTTGGAGGAATGCGGCTTCGGGGATATCTGCATCTCCGTGAAATGCTCCCGGGTGCCGGTAAATATGGCGGCCTACGAGCTGCTGCACGAAAAGGTGGACTATCCGCTGCATCTGGGCGTCACCGAGGCCGGCACACCGGAGATGGGGGTGCTGAAGTCTGCCATCGGCATCGGCGGACTGCTGTGTCGGGGTATCGGCGATACGCTGCGGGTGAGCCTGACTGCCGACCCGGTGGAGGAAGTAGTGGCCGCCAAGCGTATTTTGCAGGCCTGCGGTCTGCGGCAGACGGGGCCGGACCTGATCGCCTGCCCCACCTGCGGGCGGACGAAGTATGATATGCTGCCCATCGCCCGGGAGGTGGAACGGCGGCTGAAGAGCTGTGACAAGCCCATCACCGTGGCGGTGATGGGGTGTGTGGTCAACGGACCGGGGGAGGCCTCGGCCGCGGACGTGGGCATCGCCGGAGGCAAGGGCGAGGGATTGCTGTTCGCCAAGGGAAAGGTTCTGCGGAAGGTGCCGGAGGACCAGCTGGTGGACGCGCTGTTCGAGGAGATCGACAAGCTGTGACAAGAGATACGATAGGGGAGAAACATGGCGGAGAGAGTACCGTTTTTTACGCTGTTTGAGAGCTTTCAGGCGCCGCGGCAGCTGCGCCTGCTGCTGCACGATGCCTGCATCATCAGCGGCGCGCTGGATGTGGCGGGCCGGACGCTGGAGGTGCAGGTGGAAAGCAGTGAGACACTGCCCCAGGCGGCGCAGGACGCCCTGCAGCAGATGCTGGCGCAGCAGTATGATCTGCGGCAGGTGCTGCTGCATTTCTGCGGCACCGGCGAGCAAAAGGGCGACAACGGGGTGATCTGGGGCAAGACGATCACCGGAAAGCTGACGCCTATCGGCGAACTGAATATCAAACAGGGCAGCGCCATTGTGGAGGGCCGGGTATTCAAGGCAGAGTGCTATGAGACGCGGCGCAAGGGAATGTGGACGCTGAACTTCAACATCACCGATGAGCATGGCTCCGTGGCCGTGCGGAAGGCCATGGATGAAAAAGAGGCCAAGGTGCTGGGCGGCGCGATCAACGACGGGATGTGGCTGCGCCTGCAGGGCAAGGTGGAACTGACCTACGACGGGAAGGATATCCTGCTGCGGCCGGTGAATATTATGAAGATCAGCCATACGGCCCGGCAGGACAATGCACCGGAGAAGCGGGTGGAGCTGCACCTGCATACGCAGATGAGCAGCATGGATGCTCTGACGGATGTGGGCAAGGTGGTAAAGCAGGCGGCAGCCTGGGGCCACCCGGCTATTGCCATTACCGACCACGGCACGGTGCAGGCATTCCCAAAGGCGCGGGACGCGGGCAAGGGGAAGATCAAGATCCTGTACGGCGTGGAGGGGTACTACGTCAACAACCTGGACGACCGCATTGCCGTACACGGTGCGCAGGATCAGGACTTTGACGACGAGATCGTGTGCTTCGACATCGAAACTACCGGATTGAAGGTACAGCGGGAGGCCATCACGGAGATCGGCGCAGTGGTGCTGAAAAACGGGAAGATCACGGATACGTTTCAGACCTTCGTGAACCCCGGCCGTCGGCTGACGCCGGAGATCATCGGCCTGACGGGCATTACGGATGCCATGCTGGCGGACGCGCCGCCGCCGGAGGAAGCACTGGCGGCGTTTTTGAAATTCGTGGACGGGCGACCGCTGGCGGCCCACAATGCGGAGTTTGACATCGGGTTCATCCGAGCAGGGTGCCGCAGGGCGGGGCTGGAATTCGACCCCACGTACATCGACAGCCTGATCCTGGCGCAGAACCTGCTGCCGGAGCTGCACAAACATAAGTTGGACATCGTGGCGGAGCATTTGGATCTGCCCGCCTTCAACCACCACCGGGCGTCGGACGACGCGGGGATGGTGGGGTATATGCTGATACCCTTTTTTGAGAGAATGCGGCGGGAGATGGGAATTTCCCGTCTGCAGGAGATCAACGGGCAGATGGAGAAGCTGCGGCCCCGGGGCGGCGGCAGCCGGCACCCCAAGCATATTATCATCCTGGCGAAGAACAAGCTGGGCCTGAAGCACCTGTATCAGTTGATCTCGGCTTCCAATCTCAAGTATTTCAAGCGTGTGCCCATTATCCCCAAGACGGAGCTGATCGCCCATCGGGAAGGCCTCATTATCGGCTCAGCCTGCGAAGCAGGCGAGCTGTTCCGGGCGGTGGCGGACCGCAAGGACTGGGCGGAGCTGAAGCGCATCGCATCGTTCTACGATTACCTGGAGATACAGCCCATCTGCAATAATATGTTCATGCTTCGCAACGGCGCGGTGCAGTCAGAGGATGAGCTGCGGGAGTTCAACCGTACTATCGTCCGGTTGGGCCGGGAGCTGGGCAAACCCGTGTGCGCCACCGGCGATGTGCACTTCCAGGAGCCGGAGGACGAGGTATACCGCCATATCCTGCTGGCCAGCAAGAAGTTTGCCGACGCCGACGCACCCCTGCCCATTTACTTCAAGACCACGGAGGAGATGCTGGCGGAGTTTGCCTATCTGGGCGAAGAGGAAGCGCATCGGGTGGTCATCGACGACCCGCGCGGCATTGCCGACCGTATCGAGAATATCGAGCTGCTGCCGCCGGGACGGTTGTTCCCGCCGCGGCTGGAGAATTCGGAGCAGGAACTTCATGACAGAGTGTGGGACAAGTGTCACGAGCTGTATGGCGACGAGCCGCCTCAGCTGATCGTGGACCGGCTGAACGTGGAACTGAAAAGCATTCTGGGCAAGTACGACGTGGTGTATATGTCCGCCCAGAAGCTGGTGCAGCGCAGCCTGGAAAACGGTTATCTGGTGGGCAGCCGGGGTAGTGTGGGGTCCTCACTGGTGGCGTATATGTCCGGCATTACGGAGGTGAACTCCCTGCCGCCCCATTATCGCTGCCCCAAATGCCGCCATACTGAGTTCATCACCGATGGCAGCTACGGCTGCGGCGCGGATATGCCCGATAAGAATTGCCCGATGTGCGGGGCAAAGTACGCTAAGGACGGATTTGACATCCCCTTTGAGACGTTTTTGGGCTACGGCGGCGGTAAGGTGCCGGATATCGACCTGAATTTCTCCGGTGAGTACCAGGCCCGGGCACACCAGCACGCCATCGAGATGTTCGGCAAGACCCAGGTGTTCCGCGCGGGGACCATCGGTACCCTAGCGGAAAAGACCGCCTTCGGCATGGTGAAGAAATACCTGGAGGAACGGGGCGAGACGGCCTCCAACGCGGAGCTGGATCGCCTGACGCTGGGCTGCGTGGGCGTGCGGCGTACTACGGGGCAGCACCCCGGTGGGCTGGTGGTGGTGCCGGATGATATGGATGTGGAGGATTTTACCGCGGTGCAGCACCCGGCAGACGATGCCAACAGCGACACTGTGACCACTCATTTCGAGTATCACTGCATGGAGGACAACCTCCTGAAGCTGGATATGCTGGGACACGATGACCCCACCATGATCAAAATGCTGGAGGACCTGACCGGCGTGAACGCGCGGGCCATCCCCTTGGATGACCCGGATACCATGAGTATTTTCACCTCGTCCAAGGTGCTGGGCTTTGAAAATGACGAGATACTGGGGCCCACCGGCGCCGTGGCTATCCCGGAGTTCAACACCCGGTTCACCCGCGGTATGCTGATGGATACCATGCCCCAGGATTTCAATACCCTGGTACGGTTGTCCGGCTTCTCCCACGGTACCGACGTGTGGCTGGGCAATGCCCGGGACTTGATCGTGGGCGGCACGGCCAGCGTTTTGGAGACGGTGGGCTGCCGCGATGATATCATGTTGTACCTGATCTCCATGGGGCTGGAGCCGAAGATGAGCTTTAAGATCATGGAGGCGGTGCGTAAGGGCAAAGTAAAGAAAAAGGGGTTCGAGGACGGCTGGGAGGAGGCTATGCGGGAGCATCAGGTGCCGGATTGGTATATCGGCTCTCTGGCCAAGATCGGCTATCTGTTCCCTAAGGCCCACGCCGTGGCCTATGTGATGATGGCGTTCCGTATTGCGTGGTTCAAGGTGCATGAGCCGCTGGCCTTCTACGCTACGTTCTTCTCCATCCGGGCCAAGGCCTTCGACGCGGAGTACTGCTGCGCCGGCATGGATGCGGTGAAGCAGAAAATCAGGGAGATCGAGAACAATAAGGACGCCACCGACGTGGAACAGAACCTGCTGGTGACGCTGGAGGTGTGCTACGAGTTCTATCTGCGGGGCTTCCATTTTGACACCATTAGTATTTACGACTCCGATGCCACACACTTCAAGATCACGGAAAACGGCCTGCTGCCTCCCTTTGTAACGGTGCGCGGTCTGGGTGAGACGGCGGCGCTGGACACGGTGGAGAAGCGAAAGGGAAAAACCTTCATCTCTGTAGAGGAGTTCGCCACCATCTGCAACAAGCTTAGTAAGACCCATATCGAGCAGCTGAAGGCGCTGGGCGCATTTGCCGGTATGGCGGATACCAGTCAGGTGACGCTGTTCTGAGACAGCCAAAAGCGCAAAAAAGAAGCACCCGGGCGGGTGCTTCTTTTTTGCGCTTTATTCGGCTTTCTGTTTCACGGGGAAGTCGATCTGGGCCAGGAGGACGGCGGCGAACATTACCGCGCAGCCGATGTATTCCCGGGCAGACATCTGCTGTTTGAGAATAATGGCGCCGGCGATGACGGCGAACACGCTCTCCAGACTCAGCAGAATGGTGACCACCGTGGGATTGGAGCCCTTCTGTGCCAGAATTTGCAGGGTGTAGCCCACGCCGCAGGAGAAGATACCCACGTACAGCAGAGGAAGGATGCAGCCCCAGATGGCGGCGAAGTCCACGTCCTCGAAGAGGAACATGCACACAGTGGAGATAAGGGCCGCGAACAGGAATTGCAGGCAGCTGAGCTTCACGCCGTCCACGGTGGCGGTGAAGTGGTCGATGACAAGGATATGTATGGTGAAGCACACGGCGCAGGCCAGGATCAGCAGGTCGCCGGGGGCGAGGGAGAATTCACCGTTGATGCACAGCAGATACAGCGCGATCACGGACAGTGCCACGGCGATCCAGACGGGGAGGCTGACCTTCCGCTTGAAGAACAGACCGCATACGGGAACCAGCACCACATACAGCGCCGTCAGGAAGCCGGCCTTGCCGCTGTCGGTACCGGCGACCATGCCCGCCTGCTGGAAGTTGGAGGCCATGGCCAGCGCCGCACCGCAGCACAGGCCGCCCAGCCACAGCTGCCGGTTGGCGGCCTTTTTCTCGGCGGGGGAGAGGACGGGCTTGTCCTTTTTCAGATTGTCGCTGATGGCGATGACCACCAGCAGTGACAGCACCGCGATGAAGTAGCGGCTGGCGTTAAAGGCGAAGGCACCCATGGCGTCGGCGCACATATCCTGCGCTACAAAGGCGGTACCCCAGATAAAGGCGGCCAGGATGGGGAAAACCACCTGCCGCATCTGATTGTGTTTCATGTCAGTGATGTCCTTTCTCTGTTTACTCTTTCTCTTTCGGTGTGCCGGTGTGCCATTGGAATTTGCGTTCCTGATGATGCAGCAGGCGCGTGATATTCTCCCGGTGGCACCAGATCACCAGCGCGGCGATCAGCACGGCCAGCGCCGTGTAGAGGAGGCTGCGGCTGCAGAAGAAAAATGTGGTGACGGGCATGGAGGCGGCGGCGCAGACGGAGCCGAGAGAGACGTATTTCGTCAGCAGCCACAGGGTGGCGAACAGCCCCCACGCGATCAGACCGACGCGCCAATCCAGCAGCCACACCAGCGTGCCGCCGGACAGGATGCCCTTGCCGCCCTTGAAGCCGAAGAACACCGGGAACATATGACCCAACTCACAGCCAAGGCCACCCAGCAGGACGCCCAACATCCAGTCGCCGGCCAGATAGTCGAAGGCTGCACCGCCAATCAGGCAGGCGATCACTGTTTTACCCATGTCGAAGAGGATGACGCCCAGTGCGTATTTGGCACCGTAGGTGCGGTAGAAGTTGGTCAGGCCCGCATTGCCGCTGCCGTGCTGCCGCACATCGTCCTTGATGATGAAGTGGCTGACCATTACCGAGCCGTTGAGACAACCTAAGAAATAGCCCAGCAGCAATATGACCAGTGAGGCCAGCAGTGTAGCACCGATGAGATGGTTCAACCGTCGTCCTCTCCCTTCTGGCGGATAGTCAGCACGATGGGGGTGCCCTCCAGGCCGAACACGCTGCGGAGTTGGTTTTCCAGATACCGCTGGTAGGAGAAGTGGAAGAGCTTTTTGTCGTTGCAGAAGATGACGAAGTGGGGCGGCTTGACGCCCACCTGCGTCATGTAGTAGATCTTCAGGCGGCGCCCCTTGTCCGTGGGAGGCTGGACGCGGGTCTGCGCGTCTGCCAGCACGCTGTTCAGCGTGCCGGTGGTGATTCGCATGGCCGCCTGATCGTTGACGTAGTTGATAAGCTCAAAGAGACGGCCCACCCGCTGGCCGGTCAGGGCGGAGATGAACAGAATGGGGGCATAGGGCATATAGCTCAGGTCCCGGCGGATGTCCTCACGCATACGGTCCATGGTCTTGCCGTCCTTTTCGATCAGGTCCCATTTGTTCACCACGATAATGCATGCCTTGCCCGCGTCATGCGCCAGACCGGCGACCTTGGTGTCCTGCTCGGTGACACCCTCCTGAGCGTCGATGAGAATGAGGCAGACGTCGCTGCGCTCAATAGCCATGGTGGCCCGCAGAACGCTGTATTTTTCGATGTTGTCATCTACCTTGGACTTTTTCCGCATACCGGCGGTGTCGATGAAATTATATTTGCCGTACTGGTTCTCAAAGTAGCTGTCGATGGCGTCACGGGTGGTGCCGGCTACATTGCTGACGATAACGCGTTCCTCGCCCAGAATACGGTTCGTCAAGCTGGATTTACCTACATTGGGTTTTCCGATAATGGCCACCTGCACCACGTCGGAGTCGTCCTCCTCATCCGTTTCCGGCGGAAAATACTTGATGCACTCGTCCAGCAGGTCACCGGTGCCGTGACCGTGGACGGCGGAGACGGCAATGGGGTCACCCAGACCCAGGTTGTAGAATTCATAGAAATCCGGGTCGACCGCGCCCACAGAGTCCATCTTGTTCACCGCCAGCACGATGGGCTTACGGCTGCGCTGAAGCATACTGGCCACCTCCTGGTCGGAGGCAGTCAGGCCGGTCTTGATGTCGGTGACGAAGATGATGACATCCGCGTTGTCGATGGCGATCTGGGCCTGCTCCCGCATGAAGGCCAGAATCTGGCTGTCTGTATTGGGCTCGATGCCGCCGGTGTCCACCAGGCGGAACCTGCGGCCCACCCACTCGCTCTCACCGTAGATACGGTCACGGGTGACGCCGGGGGTGTCCTCTACGATGGACAGCCGCCGGCCGATGATCTTATTGAACAGCATGGATTTGCCTACATTGGGCCGCCCCACGATAGCGATTAAAGGCAGTGCCATAGTTTATTCCTCCCTATCCAGCATGGCGTCCAAGAGGTCGCCGCCGTCTATCCCCACGATCTGCACCGGGCAGCCCAGCTCAGCGCTGAGACGCTCCACGGTGTAGTCGTCCAAAAATACGTTTTCTCCGTGCCGCAGCATATGCAGCGGCAGCAGCACGCGCCCCAGATCCGGCACGCGCCCCAGCTGCGCCGACAGGTCCTGACCTGTCAGCAGACCGGCTACGTCGATGGTGTGGCCGAAAAAGTCGTTCTCCACGGCGATCACCTGTCCCCGCAGGGCGGGGAAGTACGCCTTGGCCTGCTCCAGCAGGTATGTCATGAACGGCGCTGCCGCCGTGCCGGTGGCGATGGTGAAGGGGGAGGGCGCTTCGCCGTGCTCCTCCATGCGCATGGCGCTGAGGAAGTCCTGCTCCAGCGAGCGGAGCATCCCCACGCCGTTTTCCAGCTGCCGATAGCCCTCGTAGTAGTCCTCTTGGGGCAGATCCAGTCCGGCCCGCAGGAACAGTTCGTCAGCACAGAAGAACCTACGGGTGCCGAAGCGGCGCAGATTTTCCAGCCCGAATTCCTCGGCGATGGCAATGATGTCCCGGGCACAGTCCCTGTCCACGGGCCTTAGCTTGGCCAGACCCTGGCGGTACTTGGTGATACCCACCGGCACAAGAGAGCAGCTGGAGAACTGCCACTCGGTCAAGTCCCGCAGGGTGCGGCGCAGTTGGTCACCGTCGTTCCAGCCGGGGCAAACCACGATCTGCCCGTTCATGACGATACCGGCCTTGCAGAAGGCCTGGATATAGTCCAGCGACCGGGCGGCGTTCTTGTTGCCAAGCATGGTGCAGTGCAGCTGTGGGTCGGTGGCGTGGACGGAGACGTTGATGGGGCTGATGTGCAGGTCAATGATCCGCTGTGCCTCCCGCTCCGTCAGGTTGGTGAGGGTGATGTAGTTGCCCAGCAGAAAGCTCAGCCGTGCGTCATCATCCTTGAAGTACAGCGTGGAGCGCATACCTGGCGGCATCTGGTCCACAAAGCAGAACAAGCAGTGATTGGCACAGGAGCGCATTTCGTCCATCAGATACGTGTCGAAGTTCAGCCCCAGGTCCTGGCCTTCGGCCTTGCGGCAGGTGACGTGCCGCACGTTGCCTGCCACCGTTTTCAGCTCAAGGTGCGACAGGGGATCATAGCCGTAAAAACGATAGTCCAGCACATCCACGATGGGGTGGCCGTTGATGGATAGAAGCTGTTCGCCCACCTGAACGCCGGCGCGCTCCGCGGGGCTGTGCCGGTCGATGGCGGTGATGATGGTACTCATAATACGTCCTCACTCATGCAAAATGCGGCCTTATCCACAATAGGACATAATACCACATAATAATCAACTCATTATACCGTTTTTTGACGTGAGACGCAAGCACAATATAGTATAGCCGCCCACGAGCATAAAGTAAAACGATGGATTTTGATACTTCCCATGACAAAAAGTGTGGGAGCAGTAAAAAACAAGAGGGAAGCGGCGCTTCCCTCTTGCAAAGGCACAACAGAACTTATTTCGCGGCCACAGACTTGACGACCTTGACCTCGCGGCCGTTGTAGCTGCCGCACTCCGGGCACATTCTGTGGGGGAGATGCAGCGCGCCGCACTTGGCGCACGCCACCAGCGTGGGAGCTGCCAGCTTCCATACGGAAGAACGTCTCTTATTGCGTCTTTGCTTGGATACTTTTCCCTTAGGGACTGCCATGTTGACACCTCCTTGGTCTTAATTGCCTGAGCAGCAATGTAATACAAAAGTAATTCACTCATCCTTCTGCAGCAGCTGCGCCAGCTTCGCCAGACGGGGATCCACTGCCTTTTTGCATCGGCAGCTCTCCCGGTTCAGGTTCACACCGCAGCCGGGGCACAGCCCCCTGCAGTCCTCTGAGCAGAGAAACTTCGTGTCCATATCGAGGATAAAGGCGTCGCGCGCCAACTCCTCCACATCTACCTCGTCGTTATCCAGCAGGATGATGTCGTCGCTTTCGTCAGACTCGCGCGCCTCTGCCAATACGCAGTCGTAGCGTGTCGTCTTGTCCGCGTCGTACGCTTCACCGCACCGGTCACAGATACAATGCAGCGTGGTGGTCAACGTCATTCCGCACAGCAGCAGCCCAGCCTTATTCTCCAGCCGGCAGTCCACAACAACCGGACGGGAAACGGGACAAGAACCACCGAATTCCAAGTCGGACAGATCCATTTCAAAACGGATGTCCTGTCGGGCATCGGGGGTATGCAGCAGCTTGTTGACGTTCAAACGCATAGTACACCTCACAATGGCACGTGTAGTATTATAGCCGACACAAAATGCCTTGTCAAACATTTTCTTACAAATATTTTGACTTTTTTCAAAAACACGGTACAATAAACAGAGAAACACAGGGGAGGACGCCGTTATGCGGGAGCTGACCATCGGAAAAAATGACGCCGGACAACGGCTGGATAGATTTCTGTCCAAGGCGCTGCCCCTGCTGCCGCCTGCTCTGGCGCAGAAGTACATCCGCATCAAGCGGGTGAAGGTAAACGGCGGACGTGCCCAGCGGGACCAGCGGCTCTGTGCGGGCGATGTGCTGCAATTATACATCAACGACGAGTTTTTCGACAAGCCCTCAGAGGAAAATCTGTTTCTGACGCTGTTCAAGCCGCACCTGACGGTGGTGTACGAGGATGAGCACCTGCTGCTGGCGGACAAGCCGCAGGGAATGGTGGTCCACGCCGACGAGACGGAGAAGGTGAATACCCTCATCAACCACATTCAGGCATATCTGTATCAGAAACGGGAGTGGAACCCCAAGTGGGAAAATGCCTTTACGCCGGCGCTGTGCAATCGTATCGACCGCAATACCGGCGGCATCGTCATTGCCGCTAAGGATGCCGAGACACTGCGGGTCATCAACGAGAAGATACGGGACCGGGAAATGGACAAGCGCTACCTCTGCATCACTGTAGGTCGGCCAAGGAAGCCGGAAGGCCGGGTGGAGTGCTTTTTGCTGAAAGATGAGAAGAAAAAGCAGGTGTCCGTGTACCATAAGCCGATCCCCGGCGGAAAGACCGCCATTACCGATTACAAGGTGCTGGAGACGCGGGGAGAGCTGAGCTTGGTGGAGATCGGGCTGGAGACGGGCCGGACCCACCAGATCCGCGCCACGATGGCGGATCTGGACTGCCCGCTGCTGGGGGACGGCAAATACGGCCGTGGGGACGTAAACCGCCGCTACGGCGAGACGCGGCAGGCCCTGTATGCCTACAAGCTGACCTTTGACCTGCCCACGGACGCGGGGCACCTGAACTATCTGCGCGGGCAGAGCTTTACAGTGGAAAATGTGCCCTTCCGGGACAAATATTTCGGCTGAGTGCCGTGCAGCGGATGGCTTTTGCCATCCGCTGTATTTTTTTCGGGGAAAAACGGGAAAATCCATTGACTTTCCCGACGCTTTTATATATAGTGTACTCGCCATCTTTCGACAGAAACGAGCGCGTGAACAGACGCGCTGCCGCCGCGTCGAAGGGGGGCTATTTTACTGATGAATGGAGGAGGATAAATGTCCAAAGAGTTGATTCGCCTGCGGGATCTCTGCATGGCGTTTGACGACGAGCTGGTTCTCGATCACATCAATCTTTACATCAACGATTCCGAATTCCTCACGTTGCTTGGCCCCAGTGGGTGCGGCAAGACCACCACACTGCGGATCATCGGCGGTTTCACCACGCCCACAAGCGGCGACGTGACCTTCGACGGCGAGAGGATCAACGATGTCCCGCCCCATAAGCGGCAGATCAATACGGTGTTCCAGAAATATGCGCTGTTTCCGCATCTGGACGTGTTTGAAAACATCGCTTTTGGCCTGCGTATCGCAAAAGTGCCGGAGGACGAGATACGACAGCGTGTCGGTGAAATGCTGGAGGTCGTCAGCCTGAAGGGCTTTGACCGCCGGCGTGTCGACCAACTCTCCGGTGGTCAGCAGCAGCGTGTGGCGATTGCCCGTGCCCTGGTGAACCGGCCGAAGGTGCTGCTGCTGGACGAGCCGCTGGGCGCGCTGGATCTGCGTCTGCGTAAGGATATGCAGAACGAACTGAAACGTATCCAGCAGCAGATGGGCATCACGTTTATATATGTCACCCACGATCAGGAGGAAGCCCTGACCATGTCCGACACCGTGGTGGTCATGGACAAGGGCCGCATCCAGCAGATCGGCACACCGGAGGATATCTACAACGAGCCGAAGAATGCCTTTGTGGCGGACTTCATCGGCGAGAGCAATATCCTCAACGGCACGATGGTCCGCGACAGGGTCGTGAAAATGTACGGCAAGGAATTCCCCTGCGTGGACGGCGGCTTCGCCGAAAATGAACCGGTGGACGTGGTCATTCGCCCGGAGGATATCGACATCGTGCCGGTGGAGCAGGGCCAGTTGGTAGGCACTGTCACCAACGTGACGTTCAAGGGGATGCAATATGATATCATCGTGGATTTCCGCGGCTTCAAGTGGTTGATTCAAACCACCGATCACTCTCCGGTGGGTGCCCGTATCGGCGTGAAGATCGATCCCGAGGGTTTCCACATTATGAAGAAGAGCGAGTATTCCGGTATGTTCGGCGACTATTCCTCTTACTCCGAGGAATACGAGGAACTGGCGGACGCCGGTGCTGAGCCGGAAGAGGAGGAGAGCGAGGATGAAGAGTAAGCTCTCCCGTTTCGCCGTGCCCTATGTGGTGTGGATGGCTATTTTTGTAGTAGCCCCCATTGTCATTATGGTGGTGTATGCCTTTGCCGGCAGCGAGGGCGGCTTCACGCTGGACAACTTTGTCCAGATGGGCGGTTACGCTGCTGTGTTCGGCCGTTCCTTCAAGCTGGCGCTGATCGCCACGGCTATCTGCCTGCTGTTGGGCTATCCTGTGGCGTACCTTCTCAGCCGGGAGGGCGAGCGCTTCCGCCGCACGGCCATGGTACTGATCATGCTGCCCATGTGGATGAACTTCCTGCTGCGGACCTACTCCTGGATGACCATCCTGGAGAACAACGGCCTGCTGAACCAGCTGTTCCAGAAGCTGGGTATCATTGCCCTGTACAACCATCTGACAGGCAGCAGCCTGGAGTATTTTACCATGATCGACACCCAGGGCGCTGTGGTGCTGGGTATGGTCTATAACTACCTACCCTTTATGATCCTGCCTATCTACTCTGTGATTTGCAAGCTGGATTACTCCCTGCTGGAGGCAGCCCGCGACCTGGGGGCCAACACCGTCACGGTGTTCCGCAAGGTCATCCTGCCCCTGAGCCTGCCGGGCGTGCTGTCCGGCATCACCATGGTGTTCGTGCCCTCTGTGTCTACGTTCGCCATCAGCCGTATGCTGGGCGGCGGCACGGAGCTGTTGCTGGGCGACCTGATCGAACGGCAGTTCCTGGGCGGGGCGTATAACCCGCAGCTGGGCGCGGCTATTTCCCTGGTGATGATGCTGATCGTCGTTGTCTGTATGCTGGTGATGAACCGCTTTGGCGAGGGCGAGGAACAGGCGGTGATGCTATGAGACAGAGAAAGGGCAACTCCGTCGGCGATCGCCTGCTGATGATCCTGGTGGGCCTGTTCCTGTACGCGCCTATCATCATCCTGATCGTCTTTTCCTTCAACGCCGGCAACAGCTCCAGCGTGTGGAAGGGCTTTTCCCTCCACTGGTACGCCGAGCTGCTGAACGACCGGCTCATTATGCACAGCGTGTATACCACGCTGCTGGTATCCCTGCTGGCTACCGTCATCGCCACCGTGGCGGGCACCTTTGCCGCTATCGGCTTTTACGGTATGCGACGCCGGGCGCGCACCGGGCTGATGGCCGTGAACAACATCCCCATGATGAACGCGGACATCGTCACCGGCGTCAGCCTGTGCCTGCTGTTCGTGGTGTTCTTCAACGGATGGCACAGCTTCGCCGTGTGGGTCAACGGCTGGCAGTCACTGGTGGTGCTGCCTGAGCGACTGACCCTGGGCTTTGGCACACTGTTGATCGCCCACATCTGCTTCAACATCCCCTACGTCATTTTGTCCGTGGGGCCCAAGTTACGGCAGATGGACCGCAATTTGGTCGATGCGGCCCAGGACTTGGGCTGCACCTGGATGCAGGCCTTCTGGAAGGTCATCATTCCGGAGATCAAGCCCGGTATCGTCTCCGGTGCGCTGACGGCTTTCACTATGTCCATCGATGATTTCATCATCAGCTACTTCACGGCGGGTACGTCCTCCTCCACGTTGGCCATGACCATCTACGGCATGACCAAAAAGCGCGTCAGCCCGGAGATCAACGCCGTATCCACGCTGCTGTTCGTTACGGTCATCATCCTGCTGGCCATCATCAACCTGCGGGAGAACCATGCCGAGCATCACCGCAATGTCCATCACGAGAGCGCTACGTTCGCTCCTGCGCCGAAGAAATATCCCGGATTGGGCAAGAAGATCGCCGCAGGCGCTATGGCCTGTGTGCTGTTGGCGGTACTGATCGTCACCGGTGCCGCGGCCCGCAGCGAGCGCGTGGTCAATGTGTGCTCCTGGGGCGAGTATATCGATGAGTCCCTGATCACCGAATTCGAGGAGAAGACCGGCATCCGTGTAAACTACCAGACCGCCGAGAGCAACGAGGCGCTGTACTCCCTTATCAAGATGGGCGGCGCGGACTTCGATGTGATCGTACCCTCCGACTATATGATCGCCCGGCTGATCCAGGAGGACATGCTGGCGGAGCTGGACTACGGCGCCATCCCCAATTTCCAACTGATGGACCCCCAGTTTACCCATCTGAGCTTCGACCCGGAGAACAAGTACACCGTACCCTACACCTGGGGCAGCGTGGGCATCATCTACAACACGACTATGGTGGACGAGCCCATCACCAGCTGGGGCGCTATGTTCGATGAGAAGTACGCCGGGCAGGTGCTGATGATCAACAACTCCCGCGATGCGCTGATGGCCGCCCTGTGCTATCTGGGCTACGACATCAACACCACAGACGAGGCACAGCTGACCGAGGCCTTTGAGCTGGTGAAGAATGCCAAAGACAAGGGTGTGTATCAGGCCTTCGTCATGGACGAGGTCTTCGGCAAGATGGAGGGCGGCAACGCGGCCATCACCATGTACTACGCCGGCGACTACCTGACCATGCTGGAGAATAACGAGGACCTGGCCTTCGTCATTCCCGAGGAGGGCAGCAACTGGTTCGTGGACGCCATGTGTGTGCTCAAGTCCAGCCAGCATAAGGACGAGGCCTATGAGTGGATCAACTTTATCGCCTCTACCGACAGTAACCTGGCCAATATGGACTACATCTGGTATGCCTCTCCCAATGCCGAAGCGTTGGCGGAGTATCCCGCTTACTACGAGGAGACGTACGGTGAGCCGCTGGACGAGGAGATCTACAACATCATGGCCATTCCCGATGAGGAGCGCGAGCGCTGTGAGATCTATGTCAACCTGCCACAGGAGACGCTGAAGTTCTACGATAAGCTATGGACACAGTTGGGCGTCTGACATTCGCGGTTTTTTCCGCCCCGCGTATAGGCAAGAAATGTATTTAAAGAAAAGCGCTTAATTGGAGGAATTGCTATGATCGAAGTAGGTATGACCTATACCGCTGAAAAGACCGTCACCCCGGATATGACCGCCAAGGCCATCGGTTCCGGCGGGCTGGAGGTGTTCGGCACCCCCTTTATGATGGGACTGATGGAGTATGCCGCCATGCAGTGCGTGCAGCCGGAGCTGCCGGAGGGCAAGGGCACCGTGGGCGTGGAGATCAGTTCCAGCCACCTGGCGCCCACGCCGGTGGGCATGAAGGTCACCGCCACTGCCGAGGTGACCGGTATCTCCGCCAACGGCAAGATGATCACCTTCAAGGTCACGGCCCACGACGCCGATGGCCTGATCGGTGAGGGCATCCATACCCGCGCTGTCATCGACAACGCACGGTTTTTGCAGAAGTGCAATGACAAGCTGGCGCGTGTGTAAAAGACAAAAAGCCGCCCGTAGGGGCGGCTTTTTTCTTGTCACAGGCAGCTATATTTGGTATAATGAAACAATACTATGACCGGGGGAGGGGAGAGAACGATGCGCGTTTTGGCCACCATCGGGTTTTCCTTCTCTGCCGGTGTATTCCTGGCGGCATTGCTGCCCTGGAACGGCTGGCAGCTGTATGCCGCAGGGGGCGTTTTGCTGCTGGCGCTTGCGTGGCTGTTTGCTGCACGCAAGCAAAAATATTTTCGCCGGGGGCTGCTGATCCTGCTGCCGCTGGCGGTATCGCTGGCCTATTTTGCCGGGTATGACCACCTGGTGCGCCAGCCGATAGAGAACCGCTGCGGTGCGGCGTCGGAGTTTGCCGCAACCGTTTGCGATTGGCCGCAGGCCACGGAGCGCGGCGCCAGGGTCACAGTGGAGCTGGAGGGCTATCATCGGGCCAGGGCCGTGCTATATGGCGAAGCGGAGCTGCTGGCGGCCCGACCGGGCGACACGGTCACGGGCACGGCCCAGTGGCAGTCTGCCGCCCATTTCGACAGCGATGATGTGACCCATTTTAATGCCCGGGGCGTGTATGCGCTGCTGTATGGCCGTGAGGATGTGCGTCTGTCGGCGGGTGATGGGGACGCCCTGCACTGGCTGCCCCAGCGGGCGGGCAAAGCTTTCCGCGAGAAGGTGGCCGCCATCTGGGATGACCCGCGTGTCAGCGGATTTTTGACAGCGGAGCTTACCGGGGACAAGTCCGCTATGGACGACGGAGACTATCTGGCCATGCAGGAGACGGGCCTGGCGCATCTGTTTGCGGTGTCCGGTCTGCACTGCGCTTTTCTGGTGACGCTGCTGGCGCTGCTGATCTCCCGGCGGCAGAGACTGCTGTGCGCCGTGACCATTCCGTTGCTGCTGTTTTACATGGTGATGGTGGGCATGAGCCCCTCGGTGGTCCGCGCCTGCATCATGCAGATATTCCTGCTGATCGCGCCGCTGTTCCGGCGTGGCAGCGACCCCCTGACCAGCCTGGCTGCCGCGCTGCTGGTGATCCTAATGTGCAATCCCTTTGCCGCAGCCAGCGTCAGCTTGCAGCTGAGCTTTTCCGCTACGCTGGGTATGGTGCTGCTGTCGCCCCGGCTGTACAAGCTGCTGACCGGGTGGTATAAGGGCAAATGCCGGCCGCTGCGGGCCGCGCTGTGTTTTGTGGCGGCGAACCTGTCCGCCACCCTCAGCGCTGTGGTGTTCACTGCCCCACTGACAGCCTGGTATTTCCGCATTTTCGTGCTGGTAGCACCATTGTCCAGCTTATTGGCGGTTCCTGCGGCGGGATGGAGTTTCATGGCTGCCTTTGTGACGGTGCTGCTGGGCTTTGTGTGGCTGCCGCTGGCCAGCCTGCTGGGTTGGATATCCTGGGCGCTGGTACGGTATATCCTGTGGATCGCCAACGGCATGATGTCCTGGCGCTATCACGCGGTGTATTTCACCAATCCCTATCTCGTCTACTGGCTGCTGTTTTTGTACGCGGCCTTTATCGGCTGTGCTGTCACGCCGGACGGTAAGCGGAAATACCTGCTGGCATCGGCATTGTCGGTGCTGACGCTGACGGCGGCCATCTGGGTCAACCGGCAAGATTATCAGTACGGCGTGCTGACCGCCCTGACGCTGGATGTGGGACAGGGTGAGAGCGTCATTCTGACTTCCGGCGGTGAGACGGCACTGGTGGACTGCGGCAGCAGCAACAGCTATAAAGATCCCGGCGGTCTGGCCGCCGACACGCTGCACAGCATGGGCGTCCGGGAACTGAGCGCTGTGGTGGTGACCCACTATCACGCCGATCACACCAACGGCTTGTATGAGGTGCTGCGCCGCATCCCGGTGCAGACGGTCTACCTGCCGGATATCGAGGATGAGTATGGTGTCCGGGAGCGTCTGGTGTCGCTGGCGGAGGAGAAGGGCGCGCAGGTGACCTATGTGACGAAGGAGACGGCCGATACGCTGGGCGATACCGTTTTGACCATCTATCCGCCGGTGCAGTCCGGCGGCGATCTGAACGAACTGGGCCTGACAGCGCTGGCCAGTGCCGGAGACTTTGATCTGCTCATTACCGGCGATATGTCCGGCAGCACCGAGAAAAAGCTGGTGGAAACCTATGCCTTGCCGGATATAGAGGTGCTGGTGGTCAGCCACCACGGCTCCCGGTATAGCTCAAATATACGCTTTTTGAAGTCGGTGACGCCGGAGGCGGCGGTCATCAGTGTAGGCGACAACAACTATGGCCACCCGTCGGAGGAAACGCTCCAGCGGCTGCTGGCGGTGGGGGCGGATATCTGGCGCACAGACCAGCAGGGAACCATCCGCATCACCGTGAACGGAGGATAGCATGGCAAAGGAAAAAAAAGAAAAGACCCCCGGTTATGAGGAATTCCACGACACGCTGCAAAGCGGCACCGTGGGGAATGTCTATATATTCCACGGCGAGGAGACGTACCTGATGCAGCAGGCGGTGGCGGAGCTGCAAGCACGGCTTGTGCCGGCGGGCTTTGAGGAGTTCAACTATCACAGGCTTGCAGGCAAGGGCCTGACTATGCAGGAGGTCGTCGAGGCGGCAGAGGCCATGCCTATGATGGCGGAGCGCACCCTGGTCACGGTGGAGGATATGGACTTGTTCAAGTTGGACGAGGCCCAGCGGGGTGCGCTGGTGGCTCTGCTGGGGGACTTCCCGGTGTACTGCACGCTGGTGTTTTTGTACCGGCAGATACCCTATAAGACCGACGCCAAGCTGAAGAAGCTCACCGCCGCCCTGGCGGAGCGCGCCCAGGTGATCGAGTTTGCCCAGCAGGGACAGCAGAAGCTGCAAAAGTGGGCGCGCCGCCGTTTTGCCGCTGCCGGGAAGGATATCGATGCAGGCACGGTAGATCATCTGCTGTTCACCTGCGGCAGCCTGATGACCGGTCTGGTGCCGGAAATCGCCAAAATCGCTGCCTATGCCAGGGGAGCGAAAATCACAGCGGCGGATATCGCCGCTGTGGCGGACCCTGTGCTGGACGCGCGGGTGTTCGACATGACGGACGCAGTGGCGGCTCGTGACTATGACAAGGCGGCAGAGTGCCTTGCAGAACTGCTGCGGATGCAGGAGGAGCCTATCCGCATTCTGGCGGCATTGGGAAAGACGCTGCGGCAGCTGTACACAGCTCGGCTGGCAATCGACGGCGGCAAGGACGTGCTGTGGCTGAAGGATTTGTGGCGCATGAAGTCCGATTACCCGGCCAAAAAGCTGATGCAGTCAGCCAGAGGCGTGCGGCGCAGTTGGTGCCGTGAGGCGGTGAAGCGCTGCCAGACGCTGGATCATCGCATGAAAAGCGAACGAAACATGGACAATGAGGGCGAACTGAAGCTATTTCTCATGGAACTGGCAGGTGTGAAGTGAAGCCGCGGGTCAGGGAAGTCATCGTAGTAGAGGGGCGGTACGACAGAAATACGCTCCTGCAGGCGGTGGACGCCGCCGTGGTGGAGGTGGGCGGCTTCGCCCTGTTCAACGACCGGGAGAAGGCGGCGTATCTCCGCCGTCTGGCGGAGGCGCGGGGCGTGATCCTGCTGACCGACCCGGACGGCGCGGGCTTCGTGCTCCGCAGCCACCTGAAGGGGCTGCTGCCCCCGGACAGAGTAAAGCAGGCGTATGTCCCCGACGTGTACGGCAAGGAGAAGCGCAAGAGAAAGCCGGGGAAGGAGGGCAAGCTGGGCGTGGAAGGTATGACGCCGCAGGTGCTGACGGACGCTCTTCGCCGCGCCGGTGCCACCTTCGAGGGGGAGGACGCACCCCGCCGCTCCGCCGGTATTACGAAGGCGGATCTTCTGGACAAGGGACTGATCGGCCCCGGCTCCGCCGAAAGGCGGGCAACGCTGCAAAGGGAGCTGGGTCTGCCCGCACGGCTGACCGCCAACGGGCTTCTGGAGGCGTTGGATCTCCTGCTGACCCGGGAGGAATTTGACGCCCTGTGAGTTTTTTGCAGGAGGGAGGGCAAACCTCTTGCAATTCCCCTCATGGGCGGTTATAATTAAAAATTGCTTTTGCACAATATTACGACATACAAGGAGTGTGAGAAAGATCATGGCCGAGGAAATCAAGACCCCCGAAACGGAGGAGTCCGGCAAAAACTTCATTATCAATTTCATCGACGAGGACATCGCAGAGGGTGGTCAGTTCCAGGGAATGACCGTCCACACCCGTTTCCCGCCGGAGCCTAACGGCTATCTGCATATCGGACACTGCAAGGCGCTGACCATCGACTTCGGCACCGCCGAGCGGTATAACGGCCTGTGCAACCTGCGTATGGACGACACGAACCCCACCAAGGAGGACGAGGAATTCGTGGAGGCCATCAAGCAGGACATCCACTGGCTGGGCTTTGACTGGGGCGACCGCTTCTTTTACGGCAGCGACTACTTTGAGGAGGACTACCGCCAGGCGGTGCTGCTGATCAAAAAGGGGCTGGCCTATGTGTGCCAGCTGACACCGGAGGAGTTCAAGGCCAACCGCGGCGACATCGGCATCCCCGCCGTATCGCCCTACCGGGATCGGCCCATCGAGGAGAGCCTGGACCTGTTCGCCCGTATGCGGGCCGGGGAGTTCCCCAACGGCGCCATGACGCTGCGGGCCAAGATCGACCTGGCCAGCGGTAACTTCAATATGCGTGACCCGGTCATCTACCGTATCAACCACATGAGCCACCACCGGCAGGGAAACAAGTGGTGCATTTATCCCATGTACGACTTCGCACATCCTATTCAGGATGCGCTGGAGGGCATCACCCACAGCCTGTGCTCGCTGGAGTTCGAGGCGCATCGGCCCCTGTACAACTGGGTCATCGAGCACTGTGAGCTGCCTGCCCATCCCCGGCAGATCGAGTTTGCCCGGCTGGGCATCGACCACACGGTGATGTCCAAGCGGAAGCTCCGCAAGCTGGTGGAGGAGAACTATGTCTCCGGCTGGGACGATCCCCGGATGCCCACGCTGTGTGGCCTGCGCCGCCGGGGATACACCGCCGCCGCCATCCGCAGCTTCTGCGAGCGCATCGGCGTGGCCAAGTCCCCCAACACCATTGAGTACGGCTTCCTGGAGCACTGCCTGCGGGAGGACCTGAACGCGCATGCGGAGCGCACCATGGCGGTGCTGCACCCGGTGAAGCTGACGGTGACCAACTATCCCGAGGGCAAGAGCGAGGTGTTCACGGTGGAGAACAACCCCACCGATCCGAGCCAGGGCACCCACGATATTACCTTCTCCCGGCATCTGTGGATCGAGGCGGAGGACTTTATGGAGGTGCCGGTGCCCAAGTACAAGCGACTGACCCCCAACGGTCCGGAGTGCCGGCTGAAGGGCGCGTATCTGGTGCAGTGCACCGGCTGCGTGAAGGACGCGGACGGCAACGTCACCGAGGTGCTGTGCACCTATGATCCGGAGTCCAGCGGCGGTGATCCCGCCGACGGCCGCAAGGTCAAGGGTGCCACGCTCCACTGGGTGGACGCGGAGAACTGCATGGATGCGGAGGTCCGGCTGTACGACAACCTGTTTTCCGACGAGCAGCCCGACGGCCCGGACAAGGACTTCCTGGACTGCCTGAACCCGGAGAGCCTTACGGTGCTCACCGGCTGCAAGGTGGAGCCGGAGATGCGGAAGGTGGCGGAGGCGTTCGACAAGCAGGCCGACCGCGCCGGCGTCAACGCGCCCACGTTCCAGTTCATGCGTGTGGGCTATTTCTGCCTGGACAACCGTGACAGCTCCGCGGCGCACATGGTGTTCAACCGCAGTGTGTCGCTGAAGGACAGCTTTAAGAAGTGAGAAAAAGCACCCGCAGGGGGTGCTTTTTTTCATGTGTGATTTAAGCGCCGGACCTCGAAGTCTGTCTCGGCCAGGGTGCTGTCGGCGGTGCCCACCTGAAGGGTCACGGTAAAGATGCCCGAAGCGCTGTCGTAGCGCAGACTGACATCGCGGACCCGGAGACCCCGGGGATAGGCGGCGCTGCTGAGCAGCTTGGTGCTGCCCAGGGTGAGCTGGCCGTCGGCATCCACCTGAAAGGCGGCACCCTCGCCCTCCACGCTGCCCAGGTCCTGAATGAAGATGTGGTCCAGACTGCCGTCCGCGCCGGGGGTCACGGTGCCGCAGAAGCGCAGCTTGTCGCTGATAACGCTGGTAAGGGTGGAGCACAGCTCCTGGGCCTCGGACAGCTGCATGGAGCTGTTGTAGGTGCGGCCGGCGAAGCGGACGCCCACGGTCAGCAGGGCGCTGACGAGCAGGACGATGAGAACGGCGCACAGCAGCTCCGTCAGGGTGAAGCCGCGGCGGTCACGAAGCTTGTTCATGGCGCGACCTCCTCATAGTAGAGGCAGCCGTTGTTCTCATAGACCTGCACGGTGGTGCGGCCGCTGCGGGTGCCGCCGCCGGAGGCGGTCAGGGCGGCGGTACCGTTCGACACCGCGCTGCTGTAGTGGAAGGAGATGTCGGCGGAACGGACCTTAGCGTTGATCTTGGCGGCGGAGACGGCGGCGGTGGTCAGAAACACGAAGGTCAGTACGATGATCAGGATGGAGACCAGCGTCTCTACCAGTGTTTCGCCGCGGGTGCTGTTCAGCTTTTTGATACGACCGCCTCCTTTTCGATGGTGGCGTTGTCCGGCGACCAGGAGATCGTTGTTGTGGTCGTGGTGACATCGCGGACCCAGAGACCGCCGCCGCTGACGGTGCTGACAGCGGGATCGGCCTTGTTTTCGCGGAGCGTCAGCACCAGACGGCAGTCACTGTCGCCGCCGTCGGCCAGGTGCAGGACGATGGTGATGTCGTAATTGGGCGCCATGGTAAAGACGGCGGAGACATCATCCAGCCCGTCCACGGAGAGGGTGATGGTGTCGGTAAAGCTTTTGCCGCTGTCCCTGTCCACGGCGGCCTTGCCGGCCTTGAGCCATGCGGCCGTAAACCCGGTGGGCGAGGTCGTTTCGCGGCTCGTTTCGGTGGAGGTGTCATTGGTATAGGTGGTTTTCACCGTCTCCTGGACAAAGGAGGCGTTCAGGATATCATCACGCAGCAGACGGGCCGCGGAGCTGACCGTCAGATACGCCTGCCGGGCAGCCCGGTCATTCTCCAGACGGCGGGCCGAGGAGGTGGCGGCGGTGAGGATCACCGCGCTGACCATACTGGCCGCCAGCAGCAGAAGGAGGGTCATCATCAGCGTGGCGCCCTGTTGGTTTTTTAGTTTGTGCACGGGAGGGCCTCCTTTCTGCGGTGGGTCATGGAAGGGTGTTCGGTGACGGCTCGGGCGTGGGATCGGTGCCGGAGCTGCTGCTGTCCGGGGCGGATGGATCGTCGGAGGGCGTGTCCTCCGGGTCCTTGCTGCCGGAAGCGGGGGTATTGGCGTCCGGGACGGTGGGGGCGCCGCCGCTGTCCGTCGCTTTACGCACGGCGGTGAAGGCCGTGTCGGCATATAACGGCTGGGTGATGTCCGGGGTCCAGCTGTCGATGGTGTCCGGAGAGATGCCGTTGTCCGTCAGCAGCTGGGACAGGGCTTCTGCCGCCGGTGCTGTGCCGTAGGGGACAGACAGGGTGAACGCCTGCTCATCCACCCGGAGGGTGGCGGTCACCCGGGTGTCCTCCTCCGTCAGCGTGTAGGGGATGGAGAGGGTGAAGGTGTGGTTTTCGGCGTCCGTCAATGTGACGGTGAGGGTGATCTGGCCTTGGCTGCGCCCCTTGACCGTCAGGGGACGGTAGGTGAAGGCGCTGGTGGTGTCCTTTGCCGGTGTGCCCACGGTGACGCGGAAGTCGTCGTTCTCGGCGCGGAACACGTCGGGATGGAGGACGGAGGTGTCCTCGTCGTTGGAGACGGGCATGGGCCGGAGGACGTACTCCGTGGCGTCGGCGCCGCCTTTGACGGTGACGCCGGAGACGGAGAGACCGTCAAAGGTGGCGGCGCTGCCCCGGCTGTACAGGTACAGCTTGGCACCGGCGTAGGCGGGGCGGTCGGTGTACGGCGCGCCGGAGGGCACGTCGTCCGTGAAGGCCGTGCCGTCCCGATCCATGACGCCCTGCCAGTAGACTGAGGGTTCGCCGGAGGTGTTGGCGATTCCCAGCACGCCCTGCATGCGGACGGGGATAATGAGGGGCAGCTGGCTGGTGAAGGTCTCGCCGCCGGGGGTAGTGTAGGCGGCGGTGATCAGGGTGCGGTCCTCACCCTCGCCGGCGGCGGTGAGGGTGACAGAGGCCGTGCCGCCGGCATCAACGGCGGGGGCAGAGGCCGTGAGGACCCTGTTGCCGTGCTGGGGCGTGACTGTCCATTTGACATCCAGTGCATTGCCGAGGCTGTCGCGGGCGGTGAGCGTTAAATTACAGGGGTCACCGACAAAGAAGTCATCGCCGGGCAGGCCGTCCACGGAGATGTCCAGCGTGGAGGTGACGCTCACCAGCAGTCGGGCGGTATAGCCACCCAGCGTGGCGAAGACCTCGGTAGAGCCGACCGACAGGCCGGTGAGGGTCACAGCGTAGCTGTGCCGGACGTCCGCCGGGGGCGTCTGTGCCTGCGGTACGGAGACGTCCACAATGCCGTTGCGGGAGCAGGTGATGGTGGGTGTGGCGTCAGTGCCGATGTCCTGGGTGAAGTGCAGCGACAGCGTGGCGTTGGGGGTGGTGATACGGTCCAGCGAAAGGACGCCGCTGCTCCAGTACAGGCCGCGGGAGGGCCATTCGCCGTAGTGCAGGCAGGCGGTGCCCTGGGTCAATACGGTGGGGAAGGGGTAGTCCTGTCCGCGGAGGGCTGCCGCGCTGCCGGGGAAGCTGTATTTGCCGTGGGCCGACTGGCCGTTTTCCTCCGTGGTGACCCAGTGGAAGCTGCCGTCGTCGCTGCCGCCGTTCAGCAGCGCGGTGAAGCGCTTTCCGCCGATGTCTGCACGGCCGGACATCTGCTCGTAGCTCAGGGCCCTCAGGCCGTTGATGTTGTAGGGGCTGCTGCCGGTGTTCCAGGTGTACTTGGACAGATAGCTCAGATCGCCACAGAGCATATCCATCCGCGCGGTATCGGTGTTCAGCAGGGTGGACAGGGAGTAGTAAGTGTACTGTCCATTGGACTGGGTAGACTTGCCGTAGAAGGTGGGGAGGTTGCCGAAGTAGATCGCGGCGCTGCTGTCCAGGTAGTAGCAGTTGTTGATGGTCAGCCGGGCGGTGCCGCCGCTCACACCGGCGCGGTCGGCGATGCTGCCGATGAGGGAGATGCCGGTGATGGTGCCCTCCATGGCAGGGAAGGTCATGTAGGTGTAGCAGTTGTTGTAGGTAGGCTGGCCGTCCTTGCTGCCGGAGAAGTTGGAGAAGGTGGCGGAGAAGCCGCTGCCGCCGATGCCGCCGATGTACACGTAGGTGTCCGGGCCGGCCTCTGCGCCGCCCTGGGTCATCTTGACGGATTTAGGCGTCGACTCATAGCGATTCACGAAGATGGTGTTGGTCCGGTCACCGGTGAGGATGCGCTCGTTCAGCAGATCGTTGGCGACGGTGATGCTGCCGCCGGTGTAGCAGTCCGACACATCATAGCGGACGCCGCCCACCAGGCCGCCCACGCGGACATAGTTGCCCCACTGGGCCTTGTTCATGGCGCCGGTGTTTGCGTAGCGGTGGGTACAGTTGATATTCAGCTTGACCACGGCGGAGCACCTGTTCAGATTGGCGCTGGATACGCCCACCAGCCCGCCGATGGCGGCTTCGCCCAAGAACTGCCGGTTTTTGCTGTTGTCGGTCACGGTGTAGCCGGCGATAGCGCAGTTGCTGATGGTGCTGACCTTCGTCTTGTCCTTCAGGTTTTCATCATAGTCGTAGGCAATGCCTACCAGACCGCCCAGGGCGTAGGAGGTGGCGTAATTCTCCGGCCCGGTGGCACCGGAGGCGGGGGTGGCGTCGGTCTTGCGCTGGATAACGGCGTCGTTGTCGCTGTAGAGTACGATGTTTTTGATCTCCGCGCCGGCGGTGGTACCGAACAGACCCACGTTGTAGCAATGGGAGGTGATGTTCACATTCTTGATGTAGTAGTTGCCGCCGTCGTAGATACCGCCGAACCAGTTGTACAGCGTCAGATCATAGGTTTCATTGCCCCTGTCGTTCAACTGGCCGTTGTTCACCGCGCCGGCAATGGGGTGGAAGTCGTAGTTTGCGGCCGTGCCGTCGGCGGCGGTGCCGTGTCCTGCGCCGTTGAGGTCGTGGGTCTGCTGCCAGGTGAGGATAGGACGGGGGCCGCCGGTGCTGTCGCCGGCCAGCGCCATCGCCTTTGTCTGCAGCGCATTGCCGCGGCGGTTGGTGTATTGCAGATAGGGATAATACTTGTAGTCACTATTACTGCCTGTGACATCGCGCGTCGTGCTGCCCTGACCGTTGATGTAGCTCCAGTTGATGTATTGCAGCTGCTCTATGGAGCGTACCTGGTAGGGCTTGGCGGCCGTTCCCGGCGCATTGTTGGAGGACAGGGCGAAGGCATCGGCAAAGAAGGGGCTGACGGTATAGGTCAGCGCGGCGTCCTCGTGGGTCAGCGTCCAGGCATCGTTGGCCTGGGTGCCGCTGATCAGGTGCAGACCGTTATCGGAGGTCTTGTAGGTGACGAAATTGAATTTCGGCATCTGCCGGTTCAGGTCATCGGCCGCCGCGGTATAGCGAGTGCCGGTCACGGTGATGCCGGTGGAGAGCTCAGGCTCGGTGGTGCTGCCGGCGGACCAATAGTAACCGTAGCCGTAAGCGGTGACGGTGCCGCCGTCGTCATGGGAGACACAGAGACTGCTGTTGGTCTTGTATTCGCCGTCCTCGACACCGATCGAGGAGAAATAGTAGCCGCTGCCGGTGGGCTTGGACTCATATTCCCAGTACAGCAGGCCCAGAACGCCCATATCGGCAGGGGTCACCCAGTCGCCGTAATGGACGCGGCTGCCGTCGTGGCCGACGACGATGCCGGGATAGGGGTAGGCCTTGCCGGCGGAGTCCAGGGTCTTATCGTGCTGGAAGGTATTGGCGGCGGAGACGGCGCCAAAGCCGCCCAGCCGGGTGGCCATGCCGCGCAGGGCCGGCTCGTTCACCGGAGCTGCGCCGGATCTGTCCGTGTACTGGTATAGGTGAACGCTGTCTACAAAGCGGTATGTGCCGCCGTTGAGGTAGCAGCAGCCGGATACGCCGCCGGCAGTGGGGGCAAAGCCGTGAATATCCGCATTGGGTGAAGTCATGGCTGTGGCGCAGTAGCTGGCGCGGAGGGAGCCGGTGTTGCTGCCGGCAAAGCCGCCCAGCGTCACGCCGCCGCCGTTGATCGTGCCGATCTCAATGTCGGCCATGGCGTAGCACTGCTGGACGACGCCGCTGTTGCCGCCAGCGAAGCCGCCGGCGCAGAGCGTGGCGTACAGGCTATTGGCGAAAAGGCGCGGTGCGCTGACGCCGGAGGCGCGGACCGTACCGCTGTTGCGTCCCACCAAGCCGCCCAGATACAGGATACTGCCGTGACGGGCGTCGCCGTTCACGGAGAAGCCCGCGGCGGCGCAGTTGTAGACCGTGCCCTCGTTGCAGCCGGTCAGGGCGCCGATGCAGGCGGTTTGCAGAGAGAGTTGACCTTCCAGAGAAACGGTACGATCCTTATTGGCGGTGAGCAGTATGATATTGCGCAGGGTGCCCCGGTTCAGACCGAACATACCGGCATAGCTGGTGCCGTTGGTGTTGACGACGCTGGTAAAGGAGGGCGCTGCGATGGTATAGCCGCCGCCGTCGTAGGTGTGGATGAAAGGCTTGCCGTCAGCGGCGCCGATAGGCGGCTGCGTGTGCACCGTGAGACGGGTGTAGCTGTTGTAGTCGATGGGGCGCTCCTGCTGGAAGACGGCTGTCTTGTCCAGCAGGGTACGGTAGGTGTCGTAATACAGGCTCAGGTCGTGCAGATGACGGGCCGTGCGGATGCCAACCTCCGCCGGGGCGCTGGGCAGGGCGGCGCTCTGGATCACGCGGCAGGCGAAGTGGGGATTGAAGAAGTAGGAGATGTCATCCACCGTCACCTGACGGTAGAAGGTGGGGGACACCTCACTGGTATAGACCAGCTCGTCGGGCAGGCGTACCAGCCAGTATTCGCTGTCAAGTTTGATGGAATTCCACAGGGTGGCGGTGCGTGCCGTATCGCCCAGGGTATAGGCAACGGTGATGGCGTCCGTAGGCTGGGTGCGGTAGACCATGCCGTAGCCGTCGTCCACGACGGTGCCGCCGGAACGGAGGGTGGAGCGGTTGGCACCCAGGAAGCCGTAGGTGCCGTCGCTGTATTTTTCATAGTAGGCCAGCGCGCCGGACTCGAAATCCGCCTGCCAGTCGCCGTAGTGGGGCAGACCGGTGAGCCGGGGGTAGGAGTAGGTGCTCAGGCCCATGTTGTCCATGAGGTTGTAGGCCACGGTGTCGCTTGTCTCCGCGGTAAAGGCGGTGCCCAGGACCTTTACGCCCTCTGCGCGGTTCTGGCCGCTCCATTCGGCGTAATTGACGAAGCTGGTGCCGGACAGATCGTTCCGGCTGGGGAACAGGTAATAGACAGCGTCTATGTCGGCGGGAGCCGTGCCGGCAGCGGGGGGCTTGACGGTGGAGTAGGTCAGCTTCATGTCGGTGCCCAGGCGGACGCAGGCACTGTAACAGGCCTTGAGGCTGTCGCCGCCGGAGAACTCGCCGCCGGAGAGACCGGCGGTGGTGCCGGCGCTCTGGAAGCCGGCGGCGTAGCAGTTGGACAGGGCGATATTGGCGGTGCCGTTGCAGGCGCCTATCAGGCCGCCGGCGACGCCGTTATTGGCGGCGGCGTACAGGTAGCAGTCCGCGTAGGAATGGTCCACAGTCAGAGCAGCACGGTCCGTATTGCCCACCAGGCCGCCGGCATAGCGGACGCCCTGGATCACGGTAGCCGCGAAGCTGCGGCGGATGGTCAGCGTGCCGTCGCAGCGGCCTGCCAGACCGCCCGCCGTGCTGCCGCGGAGCCAGATGTCCTGTTCGGTCTTGGTGCTGAGCTTGTCGCGGGTGGGACTGAGATACACCTGACAGTCGAGGATCTCGGTCTTGCCGCTGAGACGGCCGGCCAGGCCGCCGGCATTGCCGGAGGCGGTGATGTCGGCGCCGCAAAGGCGCAGGTTTTTCAGCGTGCCGGAGAAGGCGGCAAAAAGACCGCCGTCGCCGGTGGTGTTCACGGTCAGACCGTAAATGACCGGGTGGTAGACCTGGCCATTCACGGTGGCCTTGCTTTCGCAGTAGGTCAGGCGGCTGTTGGTGATGGGCGTGAACGTGCGGGAGCCGTACAGGCGGTCCCAGCCGTCGTCGGCGTTTTCGTTGACAAATTGGATATCCTGCTCCTGCACGGCGCGGGTGATGCTGTCGGGCAAGCGGGAGGCCGTGTCCAGATTTTGCAGGTGGCGGGCGTAGGTAACAACGGCGGTGTCGCCGCCGCGGACCTCGGCAAACAGACTGTTGGTGGTCAGCGTGCCGGAGGCGGAGTCCACCAGACGGTTCTCGCACGTCACCTCCACGGTGATGGTCAGGTCCGCACCGGGGGTCAGATTTTTGTTTTTGAAGCGGGCCTGCTGGCCGAAGCGCATACCGTCCGTCAGAGAGTCCAGGACCATGGTGGCGGTGTAGGTGAGATAGTCGGTCTTGACTTCGCTGCCGGTCAGCTCGATGCGGGAGGTGCTGTGGACGCCGTCGGAGACGGTCACATAGAAGTGCAGCGGCTCCATAGGCGTGTCGCAGGTGACGCGCAGAAGAAGCTGCTCTTTGTTGATGATCTCCATATGGGGCGTCAGCTTGCCGGTGATCTCGGACTGCACACTGTCGCCGCCGTAATAGCCCACGGTGGCGCCGGCGCTCAGCCGGCCATCACGGAACCGCAGGGGATTGAAGCTGTCAAAGTCGTAGGTCAGGGGTTTTTCACTGTAAAACACGGCGTAGACGCTGCCGCTGGCGGGGTCGAGCTCGATCACCCAATGGTTGTCCCACAGCTGGCGGTCCACCTGATCCTTCGGCAGGATGGCCGCGGCGGCGGAGCCTTCGCCGGTCTTGGCGGCGGAGGTCACATAGTGCAGGGAGGTTTTCCTCTCGGCGGCGTCCAGCGGTGTGTTGTTCAGGGGCTGCAGATCCTCCGCATAGCAGTCGGAAATACGGCCATTGGCCAGCAGCTCGGACAGCTTGTTCTGGGCCGCGTGGTAGACGATCTCCGCCTTGGCGTCCAGTTCTGTCTGGCGCAGGTCGCGCTGATGGCGGGTGATGGGGATCATGGCCAGGCCCATCAGCACGATCAGGATGGCGACCGCGATGAGGACTTCGGACAGCGTAAAGCCGGAATTATTCTGTTTTGAGAGCTTTTTTTGCATAACACAATCGATACGCTGCCCCGCAAAGGGACGCGGGCGGAAAAATGGTGGGGACGCAGTCAGGGCATCAGCTCGAAAAAGATGAGGTGAAGCACGGTTTTGTACTGTGCTTTGTCGGCGTCATACTGCACGTCCACGTTGGAGAGGAAGTTGACATTGGCGCTGGCGCTCAGCGCGTCGATGATCTGGCGGGACTGGGCGTAGGAAGCGGTCTGGTAGGTCAGCGTCACGGGGCGCAGCACGAGATAGCCCTCCTGGGTGGTGCCCTCGGTGCAGTCCACCTCGTATTGCAGGGTGGCGGCCATGAGCTTGTCCAGCTCGGTCATCAGGGCCTGGTCGTTGTCGTACTGGGGCAGGGCACGCTCCTGGCCGGAGGCCTTGATGGCGGCAATGGCCTGCTGCATCTGCTCCAGCTGGGCCAGACGGACACGGTCGGTGTCCAGCTCGGCCTGCTCGATGTCGGTGTTGGTGCGGAAGGAGGTTATCTGGCGGTCGATGGGCTCCAGAAACAGCTTGCAGTAGCCCAGGACCAGCACCAGCACCACCAGGACCAGCAGCAGGGTCTTTTCCCGCTTGGTAAGCTCGCGGTTCATTGAGACACCTCCTCCGGCTGGCGCAGTTCGATGCGGACGGTGAAATCCATGATGGTGGCGGCCTTGCCCTCCTCCGTGGAGGCGACACTGAGGGAGACGCTGTCCACGATGGGGGAGAGGCGCAGGCGGGCGAACATGGCGGAGATCTGGTCCAGGGTCATGCCGGACATATCCACGTTCATGGTGTTTTGGGTGATCTGAAGCGCCGTGAGGGAGCCATGGCTGAGCATCTCCTGCTCCAGCAGGTCCAGGGCAGCCTGACGGTCCACGGCGGCGGGGATGTCCTCGCTGCCGGCGGCGGTCATCCAGTCCATGGAGTAGGTGCGGTATTCCAGCAGGACGCGGTCGTAGTCGGACAGGGCCTCCTGGGCGCTCACATACTGGGTGTGGACGCGGTCGTAGGCGGCCTGGGCCTTGTCCAGACGGCGATACTGCTGGAGCACGCCGAAGTTGACCACAACGGTTACCAGCGCCGCAATGGCCAGAATACCGATGAGCAGGGTCCGGCGGTCACGCTGGCGGTCCTCCTGCAGGTTCAGGTTGATGCCGGTCTTCTGGGGGCACTTTATCATTTTCCGCGCGGGCGCGGCAGTGCGCGTATCCACGGTGATGCCGTTCTTTTCCGCGATCATTGCAGACCTCCTCTCAGTCCCTCGTCCACGCCGCCGATGGCGCGGAGATACATCCACGGCTCATCCAGGGTCACATCGTCGCCCAGCAGCTCCTGGGCGGTGTGCAGGTGCAGGTGGGTGGTCTCGGCCAGCGCCTGACGCAGGGGGATGATATTGCAGCCGCCGCTGCACAGGCACAGGTCAGTGAGCTCCTGCTGCCGGTTGTTGTAGTTGAAGAAGTTGACGGCCTTCATCACCTCCACGGCGATGCGGGCGTAAAACGATTGGGCATAGTCGGAGGAGAGCACGTCGTTGTAGTTTTGCAGCACATAGCTGTGGGCCACATGGATATCCACGCCGCAGTGCTCCGCTACCAGCTGCTCCAGACGGTTCAGGCCCAGGTCGATCTCCCGGCGGCTTTCGAAGAAGGCGCCGCGGTAGATGTAGAGATAGGCGGCGGTGTAGCCCAGGTTGACGATGCACATATCCCGCTGGGGCAGGCCGGTGCGGCGGTAGTAGGCCGCCAGCACGCCGGCGTAGGCACACTCACTGGGGGTGAGGACCTGCAGCTTGAAGCCGGCGCGGCGCATCATGGCGCGGTAGCGCTCCGCCGTCTCCTTGAGCATGGCGCAGGCCAGCAGCGTCATCTCGGTGGGATAGCCGTCCTGGTCGCGGAGAATGTCGCGCATGGAGTAGTCAAAGTAGTACTTGCTTTTCTCGTCCGTAAGGAAGTCGCGGAACTCGTAGGGCAGGTTGTAGCGCAGCTGCTGCTCCGTCATGGCGGGCATGGTCAGCTCGCGGGTAAAGACCTCGGTGGAGGGCAGGACCACGGCGGCGTTGGTCAGGGGAATGCCGTTGTCCCGGGCGGCCTGACGGAGGAAGTCCGCCATGGCGTCCATGGACAAGATCCTGCCGTCAGCCACCATGTTGTCCGGCAGGGGGGCCATGGCGGCCTTTTTCAGCGTACTGCCGGCGAAGTAGGCCAGCTTGACGCTACTGCCGCCGATATCAATGCCAACGATCTTCTTCAAAACAGAATACCTCGCTTTCTTGGAGATGGGGGCTCACAGCAGGGAAAGATACCAGTCGATAAGGTTCTGGCCGAACAGGGCGGCGCACCAGGCGGCCAGCGCGATGCCGGGGCCCCAGGGAAGGCCCTGCTGTCCGCGCTTGGCGCGGACAAGGCCCCATAGGATGCCGACGACGCAGGCCAGCAGCAGGCACAGCAGATTTTTCTGCCAGCCCAGAAACAGTCCTGTGAGAAACAGCAGCTTGATATCGCCGCCGCCCATGGCGTCGCGGCGGAGCAGCTTCTCCATCAGCAGCGCCAGCAGCAGGACGCCGCCGCCCACGGCGACGCCGCCGATGAGACCGTCCAGCGCCCGTTTGCCCGGGTCCGGGACAAAAAACAGGGTGACGATAAAAAGCACAACGCCGACCGCAATAAAGCGATCGGGGATGATGTACCCCTCCAGGTCCGCGAAGGCGCAGGCCAGCAGCAGGCAGGCCACGGCCCAGGCTTCGAGGGTCCGGAGGGAAATATCATAGCGCAGCAGCAGCGACACGAACACCAGCGCGGCCACCGCTTCACCCACCGCGTGGCGGGGGGAGAGCTTCGCGCCGCAGTAACGGCAGCGGCCATGGCTGAACACATAGCTGAACACCGGCACAAGATCGCGGGGCGCCAGTACATGGCCGCAGACGTCGCAGTGGGAACGGCCACGGAGGACGCTCTCGCCGTGTACTACCCGCCACGCGGCACAGTTGAGAAAGCTGCCCATGCAGGCGCCCAGCAGGGCGGCGATGAAGCAGCTATATATGGTGATGGCGGGGGCGGCGTACAGCATGGGAAGGCTCCTTCGGTGTGGTGTGTTCTCCCGGGCGCGGGACAGCCGCCAACCCTCGGCTGTCCCGCGCCGGGAACATACGACAGGGGACTCCGCCCCGCCCCGGGGGTTGGCCGGGGCGGGGGGAGGGAAATGCGATGAGATTAGGTGTTGGCTTTGAACGTCGCAACGCCGTTGGCAATGGTGACGGTCATCGTCTTGCCCTTTGTCTTAGCAATGTCGTTGACGGAGACGCCGCCGATCTCCTTGTTGTCGTCACCGAGCTTGTCCCATTTGTCGCTCTTCATGACGGAGTCCGTGGTGGCGGTGCCATTGCCGTCGTTCTCAAGAGCACTTACAACAGCCTCGGCATACGCGGCGCGGACGTTCGCGGCGTCGGTGGCTTGATTTGCCTTCTCGATCTGGCCAGTGAACACGGGGATGGCGATGGCCACCAGCACGACGATGATGGCGACGACGATCAGCATCTCCATCAGGGTGAAGCCTTTTTTGTTGTTGAGTTTTTTCAGCATGGGTAGTTTCTCCTTTTCTGTTTGTAGTTCTATATCGTCCCGCGGCGTTGCGCGCGGAAATGATACCTTGGTTATATGCCGCCGTACAGGGTGAACATGGGCAGGTACACCGCCAGCAGCAGCACCACCACCAGCACCGCAAGGCAGATGGTGATGATGGGCTCCAGCACGGCCAGCAGCCGCGCGGTGGTGACGGACACCTCGTTGTCGTAGTAGTCGCCGATGACGTCCAGCGTCTCCTCCAGAGAGCCGGAGCGCTCGCCCACGCCCACCATCTCGGTGAGCATGGCGGGGAAGCACTCGATGCCGGCCATGCTCTCAGCCATGGGACGGCCGCGCTCCACGTCCTGCCGGACCTGACGGACCGCCAGCGAGAAGGTGTAGTTGCTCACGACGTTGGCGGTGACCTCCAGTGCCCGGGGCAGCGGCAGACCTGCCGCCAGCAGGGTGGCCATGCTGTGGGCGAACTGGGCGGCGGCGTTCATGGAGTGTATGCGGCGCAGCGGGGCGCGCGTCAGGCTCCAGGCGGCCAGCGCGGCGCGGCCGCGCTCCGTGCGGCGGAAGGTCAGGTAGGCGATGACCAGCAGGGCCAGAACGCCCAGCACCAGCCACCACCACTTGGTGAAGAAGGTACTGACGGCCATCAGCGCCTTGGTGACGCCGGGAAGGTCGCTGCCAATCTCGTTAAACGCGGTAGTAAAGGCGGGGACGGCCACGGCGATGATGATGACAAAGACGACGATGGCCACGATGATGACCATCACGGGGTACGTCAGGGTGCTGACGATCTTGGCCCTGGTCTTGGCGGAACGGTCGTAGTAGGCATGCAGACGCTGGAAGCAGCTCTCCAGCGTGCCGGACTGCTCGCCGGCGCGCAGCGTCTCGGTAAAGGTCTTGGGCAGGTAGGGGGCGTTGTTCTCGAAGCTCTGGGCAAGGGAGTAGCCCGCGCCCACCTCCTCGGAGACCTTATCCAGCATCCGGCGGAGGTATTTGTTCTTCGTCTGGGCGGCTACCATGGACACGCAGCGCTCCACCGACAGCCCGGAGGCCAGAATGATGGCAAACTGGGAGCACAGGAGCGCCAGCTCCTTCTCCTTGACCCGGAAGGCCACGGGGCGGGAGAGCACGCTCTCCTTCTTCTCGGGAACGGCCTCCAGCTTCGTGATGATGGCAACGCTCTCGCGGAGCTTGTCCGCCGCCTCAAATTCATCGTAGGCGCGGAGCACACCGGAGACTTTCGCGCCGCCGGCGGTCTGGCCTTTATAACGGAATGTGGTCATGGGCGCGGGGCGCTCCTTTCTGTGAAATCAGGCCTCGGAGGCGGTGTTGATGACGCGGGCGGCCTCCGCCGCGGAGGTGACGCCGGAGAGCACCAGCTCACGGCAGCTTTCCCGCAGGGTGGTGAAGCCGTCCTGCCGGGCGGCGGCCAGCAGCTCATCGCCGTCGGCGCCGTGGCTGATGCGCCGGCGGAGGCGGCTGTTGAGCAGCAGTATCTCGAACACGGCGCGGCGGCCGATGTAGCCGGAATGGCGGCACTCGGGGCAGCCGGCGCCCTTGTAGAAGGTGACGTCGCTGTCCTCGGGCAGGCCGAGAAGAAGCAGCTCCTCGGCAGAGGGACGGTAAGCCGTTTTGCAGTGGGGACAGAGCTTGCGGACCAGACGCTGGCTGACCACGCCCCGCAGGGCGCTGGACACCAACCAGGGCTCCACGCCGATGTCCTCCAGACGGTGGACGGCGGAGACGGCGTCGTTGGTGTGCAGGGTAGAGAAGACCAGGTGGCCGGTGATGGCTGCCCGCATGGCGATGGAGGCCGTCTCACCGTCGCGTATCTCGCCCACGGCGATGATGTCCGGGTCCTGACGCAGGATCGCGCGCAGGCCGCTGGCAAAGGTCATGCCGGTCTTTTCGTTGATCTGACACTGGTTCACGCCGGGAAGGTGGTACTCCACCGGATCCTCCAGCGTGACGATGTTCAGCGCGTCGCTGGACAGGTCGCGGAGCATATTGGACATGGTGGTGGACTTGCCGGAGCCGGTGGGGCCCACCAGCAGCACCACGCCGCTGGTGTTTTTCAGCAGGGCGTTGTAGTTGTCCAGGTCGCGGCCCTCCAGCCCGAGGACGGACTTGTCCAGCACCTGGGCGGACTTGTCCAGCAGGCGAAGGACGATCTTCTCACCGTAAACGGTGGGCATGGAGGCGATACGCAGGTCAAGGCTGTGGCCCCGGACGGAGAACATGGCGTGGCCGTCCTGGGGCACCTTGTGCTCGGCAATATTCATGCCGCCCATGATCTTCAGGCGGGAGATGACGGTGTTCTGCAGATCGGCGGGCACAGTGAGCACACGCTGCAGCAGGCCGTCAATACGCATACGCACCAGCATTTCACCCTCCTGGGGCTCCAGATGGATGTCGCTGGCGCGCTCGGTGAAGGCGCGCTCGATCAGGGAGTTGACAAAGCGGATGGTGGGGGCCGAGGCCTCCGGGTCGGCAGTGTCCCGGGCCATCTGGGCGGGGATGATGTCCTCGCCGGCGCCGGCCTCGCGCTTCATCTCCTCAATGACGCGGGCGGTGCCCTCGCTGCCATACAGGCGCTCGATGGCCTGCTCCACCGCCTTGCGGGTGGCGATCATGGGGATGATGCGTTTGCGGGAGGCGGTCTTGACCTCGTCCTGGGCCACAAAGTCCAGGGGGTCGTGCATGGCCAGGTACAGGCGGTCCTGCACCAGCTTTACCGGGACCACGAGAAACTTTTTGGCCAGGTTCCGGGGGACGTATTTGGCCAGCTCCACGGGAATGGACACGGCGGTCAGGTCCACGAAGTCCACGCCCAGCTGCACACGCAGCGCGTCAATGAGCTGCGCTTCGGAGATAACCCCCTGCCGGATGAGAACATCGCCCAGACGCTGGCCGTCCTCGCGGGGCAGGGCCAGGGCCTGCTCCAACTGCTCGCCGGTGATGATACCGGAGGAGACCAAAAGATCGCCCAGCCGCATATATGCCACGGAATACACCTCCAAACGGTAAAAAGCAAAAAAATTAAGTAGGGGCAAAAACGCGGGACGCAATCTGCGCCTCGCGGTAGTGTTTTCAACCCCTACAATACCCTACTGTATGTAGTAAAAATTACTATACTGCATTTTCGCCGTAAAGTCAATTCCTTTTTCGACATTCTTCCACATAAAATCGGCAAAAATGGAGTGTTGATGCGTGAAAATCATGCGCTCATATGACAAATTTCAGAAGAACCTGCAACAAATCCGATCGTGTGATAAGAAGCTGTTAACAAGCATGGTTCAGAAAAGCCAACCCTTTTTACGGCGGGGCGGTGGCGGCGGGTCCCGGCGGAAGGGTTTATCCACCAGAATGATGTCATCGCCGAACTTCTGGACGCACTCCCAGGGGATGTAGTAATCCTCGCCCCGGCCGAACAGCCCGAAGAACCGGCAGGGACCGAAGACGATCAGCGCCTTGACGGAGCCCTCCGGCACCGTGACCTCCACGTCGCCCACACAGCCAAGGCGGCAGCCGTCGCACAGGTTAATGACCTCTTTGCGCCGCAGCAGCGAAAATTTGCACAGCATCGGTGTCACCTCCTGCCGTCAGGATATGCGCGGCGGAGGCTGTCCCATACCGTCGGATCTTAGGGCTTTTCGCCGGGGAGAATAACCGCCGCACCGGCGGGAAATACTGCCACTATCACGAAAGAGGCAGGTGGCGTCATGCGGGGCAGAGTGGAGATCAGCGGCATCAACACAGCGAAGCTGCCTGTGCTGAAAAACGATGAGATGACGGCGCTGCTGCGCCGCGCCCACGCAGGTGATACAGCGGCGCGGGAGCAGCTGATCTGCGGCAATCTGCGGCTGGTGCTGTCGGTGCTGCAGCGGTTCGCGGGGCGGGGCGAGAGCGCCGACGACCTGTTCCAGGTGGGGTGCATCGGTTTGATGAAGGCCATCGACAACTTTGATGTGGAGCAGCCGGTGCGGTTCTCGACTTACGGCGTGCCCATGATCGTGGGGGAGATACGCCGCTATCTGCGGGACAACAGCGCCCTGCGGATCAGCCGCAGTATGCGGGACACGGCCTACAAGATCCTGCGGGCCCGTGAGGCGCTGCTGGTGGAGACGCAGCGGGAGCCCACGGTGGAGCAGCTGGCGCGGTATCTGGACATTCCGCGGGAGGACGTGGTGTTTGCCATGGACGCGTTCAGCGATCCGGTGAGTTTGTACGAGCCGCTGTATGCCGACAGCGGGGACACGGTGTGCGTCATGGACCAGGTACGGGACGAGAAGAATACCGACGAGAGCTGGCTGGACCGCATCGCGCTGAAGGACGCCATAGCCCGGTTGGACCCGCGGCAGCGGAGCATACTGGCGCTGCGGTTCTGCCAGGGGAAGACGCAGATGGAGGTCAGCAGCGAGATCGGCATCTCACAGGCGCAGGTGTCACGACTGGAAAAGACAGCACTGAGCAGCATCAGGAAGAATATGTGAGTATCCCCCGGCTTCGCCGGGGGATACTTGTGCCTTTTGCGTCTTTTGAAAAACGCCCTCTTTTCTTTTGGAAAAGTTTGGTGTATACTATATGCTGAATGAGTATTTGCACCGGAGGTACTGACTATGTTTGATAATCGACGGGAGATCATGCAGGATGTGTTTCTGACGTATCTGCCCGCACAACGCTTCAAAACCAGCCGCATGACCGTGCAGCTGATCGCACCTTTGCAGAGAGAGACAGCGGCGGCCAACGCGCTGCTGCCCGCTGTGCTGCGGCGGGGTACCGTCCGCTGCCCGGATATGGAGAGCCTGTCCGCCGCGCTGGATACGCTGTATGGCGCCAATATCGACTATACCGTCCGCAAAAAGGGTGAGCGCCAGTGTGTGGGTTTTGCTGCCGGCTTTATCGACGACGCCTTCACGCCCCACGGCGAGAAGCTGCTGGAGCCTGTGTCGGCGATGCTTGGCGAGCTGCTGCTGGACCCTGTGACCCACGGGGGACGTTTCCTGAGCAGCTATGTGGAGAGCGAAAAGGCCAACCTGATCGACGCCATTCGGGGCCTGAAGAACGACAAGCGTGACTGGGCGGATATCCGGCTCATGCAGGAGATGTGCGCCGGCGAGCCGTACAGCGTGCTGCGCCTGGGAGACGAGGAGACGGCCGGGCGTATCACCAACCAGTCACTGTATGTCCATGGGCAGGCGCTGATGGCGTCCAGCCGGGTGGAGGTCATCTACTGCGGCAGCGCGGAGACGCAGCGTGTGGAGGACGCAGTGCTCACGGCGCTGGCGGCGCTGCCCCGCGGCGCCCAGACGGCGCTGCCGGAGGTGCAGCGCATACAGGCACCGGATACGCCCCGGCGGATCGTGGAGACGATGGACGTGACCCAGGGCAAGCTGGCCATGGGCTACCGCTGCAGCAGCGACGACTATCCGGCCATGGTGCTGGCAAATCTGATTTTCGGCGGCACCAGCAACTCCAAGCTGTTTTTGAACGTGCGGGAGAGGCTGAGCCTGTGCTACTACGCCTCCAGCAGCTATGCCCGCAGCAAGAACATTCTGACCGTGTCCAGCGGCGTGGAGACCGCAGACTTTGAACGGGCGGAGGCGGAGATCGGCCGCCAGCTGCAGGCGGTGCAGCAGGGCGATTGGGAGGACTGGGAGCAGGAGGGTGCTCTGCAGGCCATCCGTGCGTCGCTGCTGTCACTGTCGGACTCTCAGGGTGCGCTGGAGAATTTCTATCTGGGCCAGATCGCGGCCGGGGTCGAGGAGACACCGGAGGAGCTGGCCGCGGCGCTGGAGCAGGTGACAAAGGAGCGCATCGTGGCGGCGGCACAGACGGTGAAGCCGGATACGGTGTACTTCCTGCGGGGAAAGGAGGAGGCGTAACATGGACAAGAAGCTGTATCCCCGCATCGGCGAGGAAGTGATATGGGAGACGCTGGACAACGGACTGCCGGTGTGCATCGTGCCGAAGCAGGGCTTTTCCCGAAAGTACGCGCTGTTTGCCACCCGTTACGGCGGCATGGATATGCGCTTTGAGCTGAACGGACAGTGGCTGGACACTCCGGCGGGCATCGCCCACTATCTGGAGCACAAGATGTTCGACACGAAGGACGGCAACGCCCTGCAGGAGCTGGCGAAAAACGGCGCGGAGCCCAACGCTTTCACCTCCAACGCCATTACGTGCTACTATTTTGACTCTACGGAGAAGTTTTACGAAAATCTGGAGATACTGCTGTCCTTCGTGTCTGTGCCCTATTTCACCGATGAGAGCGTGGAGAAGGAACAGGGCATTATCGGCCAGGAGATCGGCATGATCGAGGACAACCCCGAGTGGCAGGTGTACAAGCAGATGATGCAGGCGCTGTACCGCAGCAGTCCCGCGCGGACGCCGGTGGCCGGCAGCGTGGAGAGTATCAGCCATATCACGGCGCAGACACTGTATGACTGCCACAAGGCGTTCTACACCCCGGCAAATATGTGCCTGGTGGTGGTGGGCGATGTGGACCCCGAGACGGTGCTGGCCACGGCAAAGCGGGTGCTGCCGGCGGAGAGCGGGGCGATCATCCGGCGCGACTATGGCGCGGAGGAGAGTACCGACGCTGCCTGCGGCTATGCCGAGGCACAGATGGAGGTGGCCATGCCCACGTTCCTGGTAGGCTTCAAGTGCCCGCCCCAGCACGGAGGGGAGGCGCAGCACCGGTTTGCCGCCATCGGCGAGCTGGCTTGTGATGTGCTCATGGGCGAGTCCAGCCCGCTGTACGCCCGGCTGTACAGCCAGGGGCTGATCAACGGCTCCTTCGGCGCGGCGTTCGACATCCTGCCCGGCGCGGCCTATGCCTATGCCGGCGGCGACAGCAAGGACCCGAAGGCCGTGGCGGAGGCCATTCTGGACGAGGCGCAGCGGCTGGCGGCGGAGGGTGTGGACGGCGACTATTACAAGCGGATCGTCAACGCCAACTTCGGCGCGGCGCTGCGGGAGCTGAACGCCTTTGAGTCCATCGCCGTGTCCATGGCGGAGGGGCGGTTCCAGGGGTATGACCCGTACCGCTTCCCGGAGATATACGATGACATCACCGCGGAGGATGTGCGCGCGTTCCTGCGGGAGAACTTCACGCGGGCGCACATGGCGCTGTCGGTGATCGCGCCCAAGGAGGGATAACATGAACGTGAGGATCATGGCGGACAGCCCCATCCGGTTTCCGGGGCTTTTCGGGGACTGGGCCTTTACCGGCTCGTCCGTAGCCTTCCATATCGGAGGAAAGGCCATTTATTGGTACGGAATCATCATCGCGCTGGGCGTGCTGCTGGCGCTGTGGTTCTGCATGAAGCAGAAGGAGAAGTACGGAATCACCGAGGATAACTTGATGGACGGCGTGCTGTGGGGCATTCCCCTGGCTATCGTGGGGGCGCGGCTGTACTATGTGCTGTTTTATCTGGACCGGTTCAAAAAAGCGGATGGTTCCTTTGACTGGGCGGAGTCCGTGGCTATATGGGATGGCGGGCTGGCTATCTATGGCGGCGTGATCGCGGCGGTGCTGGTGTGCTTCGTGCTCAGCAAAAAGCGGGGCTTCAAGCTGGGGGCGCTGACCGACCTGATCGTGATGGGGCTGCTGATCGGGCAGGCCATCGGGCGCTGGGGCAACTTCATGAACCGGGAGGCCTTCGGCGCGGAGACGACGCTGCCGTGGCGGATGCAGCTGACCACCACCGCGGGGACGCTGGTGGAGGTGCATCCTACGTTCCTGTACGAGAGCCTGTGGAACGTAGTGGGGCTGCTGCTGATCGTCTTTATCGTGGCGAAGGGACGCCGCTTTGACGGTGAGAACACCTGGTTCTACTTCCTGTGGTACGGCATCGGACGGTTCTGGGTCGAGGGGCTGCGGACCGACAGCCTGTACCTGTTCAACTGGACCATCGGCGGCGAGCCCATCCGCGTCAGCCAGGCGCTGAGCCTGGTGATGGTGCTGGTGTCGGCGTTTATGCTGCTGTACAACATCAAGCTGCATCCCCACAAGCCGGAGGAGCTGTATGTGAATATCGCCGCGGCGCAGAAGGCGGCAGAGGGCGAAAGCGCGGACGGCAGCGCGGAGTGACGCGATGCGGCTTCGGCGCGGTGTACAGGTCCATTGCAGAACACCATATGCAGCCCGCTTTCGGAACGGGCGGCGCTGTAAAAAAGAACACCCACGGCTGAAGCCGTGGGTGTTTTGTCTGCATCAGTGCCGCCGCGCGGTGAGGTAGTGGTTGTTGTAGTACGTCTCGGACAGGGAGGTGATCACCACGCAGTGCCCGTTGTAGTAGGAGGACGAGGCGTGGATGAACTGGTCGCCGCCGATATAGATGCCCACATGGGAGGCGGTATAGCCGTAGTCCTGGAAGAATACCAGATCGCCGGGCTGCAGATCGCTGCGGGAGACCTCGGTGCCGTAGCTGAGCTGGCTGGTGGCGCCGTGGGGCAGCTTGATGCCCACCTGGGCGAAGACATACATGGTGAAGCCGGAGCAGTCGAAGCCGCTGGCAGAGGAACCGCCGTAGACGTAGGGCACACCCAGATACTGCTGGGCGATGGAGACGATGCTGCTGCCGGAGGCGGAGGCGGCCGGCGTTGCCGGGGTCTCGGCAGGTGCTTCGGCGGGAGACCCTTCGGTCGTTGTATTCTCGGCGGGCTTGTCCGCCGTGCCGGTCAGGGCGGAGGTGGGGCAGATCAGCACGTACTGCGAGGCCACATAGCCGCTGATGCCGTTGTAGGTAACGGCGAACCAGCCGCCGGGCTCAATGCCGGTGACGGCAATGACCGTGCCCTGAGATACGGTGCCCAGAGAGGTGCTGCCGCTTTTGGCGGCGGTACGGATGTTCAGCACGTCCGCGGTGACACGTCCGGCGCCGTTAAGGCCGGAGGCGGTGTCGTAGCGGGTGACATACTGGGCAGCCACATAGCCGCGCTTGCCGTCGAAGGAGATACGGTACCAGTCACCCTCCTGGGCGGTGAGCTCGATAACGGTGCCTTTGTCCAGGGTCTTGAGGATGTCATAGCCGGTGCCTGCGCCGCTGCGCATACGGACGCCGGTGCCGGAGATCACGCCCAGTGCCTGAACGGCGGTGGAGACGGGTGCCTCGTCGGCCTCGGGCGTCTCCTGGGGCGGTTCTTCCTCGGCGGCCTGTGCGGCAGCAGCCTTGGCGGAGTCCTCGTTGTTGAGCAGGGCATCCTCGGCGGTCTCGCCGCCGGGATGGGCCGTCAGCGCCGCTGCGCCCAGCAGGCCGGAGAACAGTGCTGTCTCGGGAGAGGGCTCAGTGGTGCCGGTGGGCAGGGCGGAGACGGAGGCAATGGTCAGGGGCACGGCGGGGGCGGCGTCGGTCATGCTGGCGGCGGCACCGCCGAAGTTGACCACCGCGTCACCGCCGATGACCAACAGCGTGGCCAGAGCCACTGCCAGTGCGGAAAAAATACGCTTCATGGCTTACAGCTTGCCGGCGAGGGCACGCTCCAGCCAGATGCAGCCCACATCCATGGCGGCATAGAGGCTGTCCTTCTCGGATTTCTTGACCACGCGGTCCCGGGACTTGAGGTCCGGGTCGGTCAGCTGAAGCTGGACGGATACACGCTTGGCCACGTCCATGTCCTGCTCCTTGACGGTGTCGAGAATTTGCAGCAGGACGATGTATTTGTCCGCCATGCTACCGTAGTAGATGAAATTGTCTACGCGGCGCAGGGGGTGGTTCTTATAGATAAGCCCTTCGGGCTTTTTGTTTTCAGCCATGATGATACCTCCGAAAATTTTTGTAACCAAATTGTAACACATTTGGACGGGGCTGTCAACGCAGGCGCGGCAGGAAAAATATGGGACTTTGTGCCGCAAAGGAAAAAGGGGCTGCCGCGCTTCTGCACGGCAGCCCCTTACAGCGGTACGCTTACAGCTCCAGATAGCTCTTCACCAGGACCTGCAGCAGCTCGTCCCGGTCGATCTTGCAGATCAGGGACCGGGCGGAGTTGTGGTTGGTGATGTAGGTAGGATCCTCGGAGAGAATGTAGCCCACGATCTGATTGATGGGATCATAGCCCTTCTCCTTGAGTGATTCGTAGACGGAGGTGAGGATGTGGTGTACCTGCTGCTCCTTATCCTCTGCCGCGTTGAACTTACGGGTAAATTCGTCCATGTGGGCACCGCCTTTCTCATTTTCTCAATATCGCTTTTAGTATACGCTCTTTTCCCGGAACTGTAAAGGGGAAAAAGTGCGCGGTGCAGGGGGAAATCTGCGCGGGATCAGCGGCGCAGCTCCGCACCGAAGCGCTTGGCGATCTTGTTGAGCACGCCGGAGGCGACCTCCTCGATCTCGGCGGAGGTCAGGGTCTTATCCTTGGAGCCGATGGCCAGACGCAGCGTCAGGGACTTCTTGCCTGCCGGGACCTGCTTGCCGCGGTACTCATCTACGAAGGCCGCGCCGTGGAGCAGCTCACTCTTGATGCCGCGGACGGTCTGGGCCACGTCCTTCCACTGGACGGAACCATCCACCAGCAGGGAGATGTCGTAGTCGGTCATGGGATACTCGGCCAGGTGGGTGAAGGTGTTGGTGCGGGACTTCAGGGGTACCAGGGAGTCCTGATCCAGCTGGAACAGCATTACGTTCATGTTCTTGATGCCGCAGGCCATGGAGACCTTCTTGGCCAGCAGGGCCAGGTCGCCTACCTTCTCGTCACCGCGGTAGATGTTCAGCCAGACCACGTTGTCGGCCCACACGGGCTTCTCCGTCTGGCGGAAGGTCAGCGTTTCCATGTGGACGTAGCGCGCCATCATCTCCACCACGCCCTTGGCCTTGCGGAACAGGGCGGTGATGTCCTTGCCGGTGGTGGCGAAGGCGCCCGCCACGTTCTTGCGCTGGGAGGGCAGCTTCTCGCGGGGATCGTAGGGGGAGGTGTAGTTCTCGTCGCGGAACACCTGCGCCGTCTCGAAAATGGAGAACTCGTTGAAGTAGCGCTCGTTCTTCACCACCGCCTTGCACAGGTTGGGCAGCAGGGAGGAGCGCACGAACCGCTCGGCGGGAGACGGCGGCGTGGACAGGGACAGAATGCCCTCCGTGCTCTGCAGCACCGCGTTGACGTAGGATTCCTCCATCCACGGATAGGTGAAGATCTCCTGCATGCCGCAGCGGATGGCCAGATACTCCTTGATGCGCCGTTCCAGATCCTTGTCCAGCTGGTTGATGGCGCCGTCGAAGGTGGTGGTGATGGGCTCGGCCTCGAAGTTCTCGTAGCCGTACATCCGGGCGACCTCCTCCATGATATCCGCCTGGATGGACACATCGCCGGTGGAACGCCAGGTGGGGACCACCACATGCATATTGTCGCCGTTGAAGGTGATGCTGTAGCCCAGCAGCTCCATTTTGTGCTTGATCTCATCCGGAGGCAGGCGCTTGCCCAGCCGGCGTTCCAGCCAGCTGAGCGGCACGTCGATCTCCGCCGGCTTCAGGTGCCGGGGATATTCGTCCACCAGACCGGTGACCTTCATCTCCGGGTACAGGTCGGAGAACAGCTGCATGGACAGATCCAGAGCCTGATCGCAGCGCTCCGGGTCGATGGCCTTTTCGTAGCGGGCGGAGGCCTCGGTGCGGTTGTCGTACCGCAGGGCGGTGCGGCGGATGCCGGCGGCCTGGAAGTTGGCGATCTCCAGAATGACCTTGCTGGTGGTGGGGAGGATGGAGTCCTTGGCGCCGCCCATGACGCCCGCCAGACCCACGATGCCCGCATCGTCGGCGATGGTCAGATCGTCGGTGCTGAGGGGCAGCTCCTTGCCGTTGAGCAGCGTCAGCGTTTCGCCCGCTTTGGCGCGGCGAACGATGATGTGCCCGGCGATGTGGTCGGAATCATAGGCGTGGGAGGGCTGACCGGTGGCCAGCATCACATAGTTGGTGATATCCACCAACGCGTTGATGGGGCGCATGCCGGTTTTCCAGATCCGCACCTGCATCCAGTAGGGAGCGGGCTTGACGCAGACATTTTCGATCTGCGTGCCGGTCATGCGCGGGCAGCGCTCCGCGTCCTCCACGGTGACGTGGAACCCGGAGGTGTTCTCCACGTTCCGGTCGAAGTGGGGGAACTGCGTCATGGGCAGGTCGTACAGCGCCGCGATCTCGCGGGCGATGCCGTAGTGTCCCCACAGGTCGGGACGGTTGGTCATGGACTTGTTGTCGATCTCCAGAATGATATCGTTCAGGTCCAGAGCGTCGGCCAAAGGGGTGCCGGCGGGGGCGTCAAAGTCACTGAGGTCCAGAATGTGGGCTTCCTCCTTGGTGGGGAACAGGTCGGCCAGGCCGATCTCCACCGCGCCGCAGATCATGCCGTAGCTGTCCACGCCGCGGAGCTTGCTCTTCTTGATCTCCACCAGGTCGCCCTCGCCGTGCCACTTGCACATGGCGCCGGGCAGGGCCACAGCTACTTTCATGCCCTCGCGGAGATTGCTGCCGCCGCAGACAATGTCCTCCACACGGCCGCCGATATCGGTCTTGCACACCTTCAGCTTGTCGGCGTTGGGGTGCTGCTCGATGGTGTTGATAACGCCCACCACCATGTCGTGGAAGGACGCGCCCAGATCGGTGGCGTCCTCCACCTCCACGGTGGACATGGTCAGGTCGTAGGCCAGCTTTTTCAGGTCGGCGTCAGCCGGCAGCTGGACGTAATCGCGGATCCAATTCAAAGATACTTTCATGTCATGTACCCTCCCTTATCAGCGGAACTGTTCCAGGAAGCGCAGATCGGCGCTGTGGAACAGACGGACGTCATCCACGCCGTAGCGCATCATTACCAGGCGGTCCAGACCGATGTTGACGTAGAAGCCGGTGTATTCATTGGGGTCCAGGCCGGCGGCCTTCAGCACGTTGGGGTGAGGCGTGCCGCCGGGCATGACCTCGATCCAGCCCACGTGCTTGCACACACTACAGCCCTTGCCGCCGCAGACCAGGCAGCCCATGTCGATCTCAAAGCCGGGCTCGACGAACGGGAAGAAGCCGGCGCGCATACGGACCGGAACGTCGCGGCCGAAGACCTTGCTGAGGATGCTCTTGATCATCACCTTGCCGGAGGCAAAGGTGAAGTCCTTGTCCACGATCAGCGCCTCATACTGGAAGAAGGCACGCTCGTGCCGGGCGTCGGTGGTCTCGTTGCGGTAGACCTTGCCGGGATACACGAAGCGGTAGGGGGCCTTGTGGGTCTGGAGATAGCGGACGGAGCCGCCGGTCAGGTGGGGGCGCAGGCACAGCTTGTCCCAGCATTCGCCCTTGTCATGGCCCGCCAGCCAATAGGTGTCCATGCTCTCGCGGGCGGGATGGTTGGGGGGGAAGTTCAGGTTGTCGAAGCCGTAGAGCTCGCTGGTGATGTCATCCTCCTCAAAGATCTCAAAGCCCATGGAACGGAAAGCGTCGTTCAGGTCGTAGCACATCTGGGTGATGGGGTGCAGACCACCGCTGAGGGGCATGGTGCCGGGGACGGAGATGTCAAAGTCCGGGTCCACCTCGGAGGCCTTCATCTTCAGCTCGTCACGGCGCTCGTCCAGCAGGGCGGACAGCTGTCCTTTCACCTGGTTGACGGCCTTGCCCATCTCGGGCCGCAGGGATACGTCCAGTTTGGGCAGCTCCTTCATCAGCTCGGTCAGGCTGCCCTGCTTGCCCAGCAGCGCGGCCTTGATGTCCTGAAGCTCCGTCTCGGTGGCGACGGAGGCGATGCGCTGCTTGCCCTCGGCCAGCAGCTGTTCCAGTTTTTCTTTCATGTATTTGCTTCCTCCTCTTCAGAGTTATTTAATGGGGTAAAGCGCAATAAAAAACACCCTTCATCCCATGTCTTGGGACGAAAGGCGAACTTCCGTGGTACCACCCAGCTTCGCGGACCTTCTCCGCGCACTCATTGCCCGGTAACGGCGGGGCCCGGCCGCGCATTTCCTCGCGGCAGCTCCCGGGCGAACACTGCGGTACATCCCAAGTCGGCTTGCAGCCGGTGGCCGACTCTCTCTGCCGGATGCGTGGGCGCAGATCTTCCCGTTCACAGCTTTTTTGCTTGATGGATAACTTATACCACAACAAAAGGAAACTTGCAAGCACTTTTTTCGCGGCGCGATACGAAAAAAGCAGGTTTTGTAATTGACATATGTGCTATACTGTACAAAAAAGCACGGGGAGGTGCGCTATGCAGGTCATCGACAGGGCGTTTGTGCGGGGCCTTATGCCCGCCCGGGACCCGGGCGGACACAAGGGGACCTTCGGCAAGGTCTATCTACTGGGCGGCAGTGTGGGGTACACCGGCGCGCCGGTGCTGTGTGCCGGCGGGGCGGTACACAGCGGCTGCGGGCTGGTGTTCCTGGGCGTGCCGGAGACGGTGTGGCCCATCGCGGCGGCCAGATGCCTGTGCGCTATGCCTCATCCGCTGGCGGAGCAGGACGGAAGGCTCTCCGCGGCCGCGGAGACGGAGATACGCCACCGTGCCGCCGTCTGCGATGCCGTGGCCGTGGGCTGCGGCCTGGGGCGGGGCGAGGGCAGCGACTTGCTGGTGCGCGCGCTGCTGACGCTGGAAAAGCCGTTGGTGCTGGACGCCGACGGCATAAACGCGCTGGCGGGGCATATAGATACATTGTCCTGCCGCCGGGGCTGTGTGACGGTGCTGACGCCCCACGACGGGGAACTGGCCCGCATCGGCGGCGACGTGACCGCGCCCCGTGAGGCGGCGGCCGCCGCCTTTGCCGCCGATCACGGCGTGTACCTGATCCGCAAGGGTCATCGGACTGTGGCAGCCGCGCCGGACGGCCGTCTGGCGGTGAACACCACCGGGAACGACGGTATGGCCAAGGGCGGCAGCGGCGATGTGCTGACGGGCCTTTTGACCGGACTGCTGGCCCAGGGCATGGAACCATTTGACGCCTGCTGCGCGGCGGTGTGGATCCACGGCCGTGCCGGGGATATGGCGGCGGAGGAAAAGGGACGGCGGGGCATGACCCCGGCGGATATGATAGAGAAGCTGCCCTATGCGCTGAAAGAGGTGGAATGACCGGAAAGCCCTTCTGAAAAAAGGAGGGACGGACCATGCGAAAATGTGTGCTGCCGCTGTTGCTGTGTGCGGTGCTGCTGTGCGGCTGCGGCGGTGAGAAGAGTCTGACGGTGCAGGACCAGTACCGGACGGTGGTATCGGCGGACATGGAGGCGGAGGTGGTCAGCCGTACGGCCAGCGACGACCGCACCTTCACCCTGACGTGCCGGTATGACCGGGCGGGGCAGTCTGTCACCACGGTAACGGCGCCGGAGGCGCTGAAGGGCCTGACCGCCGTGCTGGCGGACGGACAGCTGTCGCTGAAGAGCCGTGACCAGCTGCTGCCGGCAGGGGATGCCACGGATATCTGCCCGGCCAACTGTCTGCCAGAGCTGCTGCGAACACTGGCGGAGGGCTATCTGAAGGAGCAGGGCACGGAGCCGTTGGAGGACACGCCATGCCTGCGCCTGACGCTGGAGACCACCGGGCAAAGCGGCGCGGCGGTGCTATGCAGCGTGTGGCTGGACGAGAGCAGCCTGATCCCGCGGTATGCGGAGTTTTCACAGAACGGAAATGTGGTGCTGACGGTGCGAATGATATCCTTTGCCTGCACCACGGGAGATACGGAGGCGTAACAATGGAATCGACACTGAGGAGAACATGGGCGGAGATCGACCTGGACGCGCTGGCGCACAACTATCGGACGCTGCGTGACCGGGTGGGCCCGGAGGTGAAGTTTCTGGGCGTGGTAAAGGCGGATGCCTACGGCCACGGGGCCGTGCAGGTGAGCCGTATCCTGCAGGCGCTGGGCGCGGATTACCTGGCGGTGTCCAGCATAGACGAGGCGACGGAGCTGCGGTGCAACGGCATCACCATGCCTATCCTGATCCTGGGCCACACGCCCCGTGAGCAGGTGGGACGGCTCATCGATCTGCACATTACCCAGGCGGTGTCCTGCCAGGCCAAGGCGCTGGAGTACAGCGAGGAGGCGGTGCGCTGCGGCGGCGAGCTGACGGTGCACATCAAGGTAGACACCGGTATGTCGCGGTTGGGATATCTGGTCTCCGGTAGACACTTCGACACCGGCACGGCGGATATCTGCGCGGCCTGCGCCCTGCCGGGTCTGCGGGCGGAGGGCATCTTCACCCATTTTGCCGTGTCGGACGAGCCGGATGCGGACAGCCGCGCCTATACAGAAAAGCAGCTGGCGCTGTTCCGCCGGGTCATCGACGCGGTGGAAGCAAAGCGCGGCCAGCGGTTCGCCATACGCCACTGTGCCAACTCCGGCGGCGTGGCGTCGTACCCGGAGACATATATGGACATGGTGCGTCCCGGCATTTTGCTGTACGGCTGCGGCGACCTGGCGGAGAAGCTGGGGCTGCACCCGGTGATGGCGCTCAAGACCACGGTGAGCACCATCAAGACCTATGAGCCGGGCACGGACGTCAGCTACGGGCGGCGGTTCACCACAGAGCGCGTCACGCGGATGGGCGTGGTGCCCTACGGCTACGCGGACGGCTTCCATCGGTGCCTGTCGGACCGGTGCAGCCTTGTGACCGGGGAGGGCGTGGCGCCCCAGCGGGGACGCATCTGCATGGACATGAGCATGATCGATCTGACGGACCTGCCCGGCGTGCAGGTGGGCGACGAGGTGGAGGTGTTCGGCAAGCGGCAGCGGGTGGACGTGCTGGCGGCTGCCGCCGGGACCATCCCCTATGAGCTGACCTGCGCCGTCAGCCGGCGGGTGCCGCGGGTGTATTACAAGGACGGACGGGAAGTGGAAAAGGAACTGCTGCTGCGGTTCTGAGGCTTCACACTGCCGCCGCGGCGCGCATAGGATAGACCGGGCGGGACAAAACGGAATTTACGGCGCTGCGGCGTATAAATCCGGCGGCTGCGTGGGACAATGGAAGTGACCTGGGGACATATCTCCCTCCGGTACTTCTTGCCTCGGAGTGTGAACTGTGTGGATACGACTGTCAGACGCGGCGACATTTACTATGCGGATCTCAGCCCCGTGGTGGGCAGCGAGCAGGGGGGCGTGCGCCCGGTGCTGATCGTGCAGAACGATACCGGCAACCGGCACAGTCCCACCGTCATCGCCGCCGCCATCACGTCGCAGCTGGGGAAGGCAAAGCTGCCTACCCATATCGCGCTGGCGGCCCAGGGCAGCGGACTGCCGCGGGATTCCGTCATCCTGCTGGAGCAGATACGGACGCTGGATAAAAAGCGCCTGCGGGAGCGCATGGGCCGTGTGGACAGCGCGGTGATGGAAAAGGTGGATGCCGCCATTGCCGTCAGCTTCGGGCTGACGGGGAGCCATCTGGTGTAAACGGCGGCTATGACATGAGAAAACAGGCCTGTGCATAGTATGGCACAGGCCTGTTTTTTGTGAAAGGGGGCGGTGCGCCGTGGAATATCCGGTCTGTCTGGCGGATAGCTGCGTGGGGACGCTGTACGTGTGTCCGCGGGGAGAGGAGACGGAGCTGCGGGCGGTGTGCCGGGGAACGGAGAAGGGGCTGTACCGGCTGTACGTGCAGGGCAACAGGGGCGAGGTGCTGCTGGGCGTCACCGAGGACGGCGGGCTGCGGCGCTGCTTTTCCCGGGAACTGCTGGCTCCCGCCGGGGAATTGCGCCGCGGCGTGCTGCGGCCATGCGGCGGCGAAGCGCCGGAACGGCGTGGGTTTCTCTCTCGACTGCCGGAGATGGCGCGGACGGCGCGGCAGGGGCGCTGTGTGCGGGCGCTGGTCCCGTGGCGGGAGGGGGAGCCCTTCCCGATCCCGGAGCTGTTCTGCTTTGCAAGCGTGGGGCAGGGACGGGTGACGTACCTCTTTGATGGCGAGGGCCGGCCCATTATGCCGAAATAACGGCGAAAATTTGAAAAAAGACTACCATATGTTGTGGATATATGCTATACTGTCTCTGACTATACGGCATCTGCCGTAGAGATAAGGAGGAGCAAGAGAGATGAGATGCCCCTATTGCGGTTATAAAGAGAGCAAGGTGGTGGATTCCCGCCCCGCCGACGAGGGCAGCAGTATCCGCCGCCGCCGGGAGTGTTTGCAGTGCGAAAAGCGCTTCACTACCTATGAGACGGTGGAGAGCCTGCCGATGGTGGTCATTAAGAAGGACGGTTCCCGCCAGAGCTTTGACAGAAGCAAGGTGCTGCGGGGCATCCAGCGCTCCTGCGAGAAGCGGCCGGTGCCTGTGGCGGACATGGAGCGCATGGCGCTGGAGATCGAGCAGGAGCTGCAAAACTCCCTGGAGCGCGAGGTCAGCACCGATGTCATCGGCGAGAAGGTCATGGAGAAGCTGAAAAAGGCCGACGAGGTGGCCTACGTCCGCTTTGCCTCCGTGTACCGGCAGTTCAAGGATATCAACACGTTCATGTCCGAGCTGAATAAGCTGCTGAGCGAGAAGTGACCGTCAGAAGATATTTTTGGGACTGAGCTGCTGCGTTTCGGCAATGAGCCGGAACTGGTGGCGCAGCTGGGCCAGCACGGGGTACAGCTCTTCGGTGCTGCCCCGGGCGGACAGGGCCTTGGCCTGGGCCATCAGGGCTTCGGCCTCGTCCAGGTCCTCATGGGAGACGATGATGTGCATATAGCCTTGAACGTCCTGCCACAGGTCGTCCAAGGTGCCCAGCGCCGCCCCGCCGTCGCCGCCGGCATCCAGGTCGGCGGTGACTGTGTCCACCGCGGCAGTCCACTCGCCGCAGCGGTCCGTGACCCAGGCGGCGTTCCACAGGATGAAGAACAGCACGGCCAGCAGTACGAACAGGGGGATGCGGACGGCCCTCATCGCGCAGCCTCCTTCCGCAGACACACCACGGCGCCCTGCTGATCCACGGACAGCAAAAATACGTCCTGACTGCGGGCGATGCCCTGCCGGTGAAGCTCCTGTGCCAGCCAGCGGTCATCGCGGCCCGCCTGCCGGAGGTTATCCGTCAGCACCCGGCCGTCGTTGATGAGGATGGTGGGCAGGAACACATCGTCCTGTACGTCCAGCCCCAGCTGCTCCGGCGTGACCGGCTGGAGGGGACTGCGGGGCAGCACGGACAGACGGCCGTTCGTCTCCAGCACGGCGTACTTTACGTCGCTCAGGTCGGTGATCCCCTGGCCCCGCAGCTGCTCGAACAGCTCGTCCAGCGTCAGTCGGTTGCGGCGCATGGTCTCCTGCCGCAGCTTGCCGTCCACGATCACCAGGGCCGGCTGGCCGCAGACCAGGTCCCGGAAGCGTACGTTCCGCAGGCTGATGGCGCTGAACAGTGTGGACAGGGCGATCAGCGTGATGATGGGAATGACGCCGTTGAACAGCGGCAGGGCGAAGTCCTGCATGGGTACGGAGGCCAGGTCGGAGATCAGCAGCGTCAGCACCAGCTCGATGGGCTCCAGCTCGCCGATCTGCCGCTTGCCGCTGAGGCGCAGGCCCGCGATCAGCAGCAGATAGAGAATGACCGTGCGGAAAAAGGCAGTCGCCATGATCGTACACCCCTTCGGAAGTTGTATTCCGGAGCAGTATGCCCCGCGGCGGGGCAAATTATGTTGGTATACAGCGGCAAAGCCGCTTTGTATATGGCTCGCAGAACGGAAAGGAGGATCTCGGCACAGGCCGACATAAGCGCCAGCGCTCATACAGCCGACGGATGTTTCCCGCCGGCTTGTCGCTGCTCTTTTTGAAGGCGGCGGCGAACATGAGACGACGAGGCGGAGAGTGATCGAAGTATTCGGCGGATGCTCTCCCGTGCCGTCCGGGTGCGTACACAGTCAGCAAATATGCGGGCGACCGCAAAACAGAGAGGCTGTGACCGGATGTGAAGACAAATGATCTGCGCGTTTGTGCTTCCGACCTATTATATTGATCGGAGGATTTTGCTTATATGTGTGGTATCGTAGGATACGTTGGACAGCAGCAGGCTGCGCCGCTGCTGCTGGACGGATTGTGCCGCCTGGAGTACCGGGGCTATGACTCCGCCGGTATCGCGGTCTGTAGCGGAGACACCCTTCAGGTACGCAAGACGCCGGGGCGTCTTGCGGCGCTGGAGGCGCTGACCCACGGCGGGGCGGATCTGCCGGGGACAGTGGGCATCGGCCACACCCGGTGGGCTACTCACGGTGAGCCCAATCAGGTGAACGCCCATCCGCAGGTCAGCGGCGACGGAAAGTTCGCCGTGGTGCACAACGGGATCATCGAGAATTTCGCCCGGCTGAAGCAGGAGCTGATCCAGAAGGGCTGCACGTTCGTGTCCGAGACGGACACGGAGGTGGTGGCCCAGCTGTTGGCCTGGTATTACAGCCAGTGCGGCGATGTGTTCGAGGCGGTGAACCAGATGCTCTCCCGGGTGGAGGGATCCTATGCGCTGGGTATCCTGTGCGCTGACACGCCGGACCGGATCATCGCCGCACGAAAGGACGCGCCGCTGCTGCTGGGCTGCGGCCGGGGGGAGAACTTCCTGGCCTCGGATGTGACGGCGCTGCTGCGGCACACCCGTGACGTGGTATATATGGATGACGGCGAGCTGGCTGTCATCACGGCGGAGGGTATCCGTATCTACGACGAGCGCCGCCGGCCCATCGACAAGGAGCACCGTCACATCGACTGGGATGTGGACGCCGCGGAAAAGGGCGGTTACGACCACTTCATGCTCAAGGAGATCTATGAGCAGCCGGCGGCGGTGCGCCGCGCCATCACCGGACGCATCCGGGACGGCCGTGTGGTGCTCAGCGACCTGACTATGACTGACAGAGAGATCCGTGATATCGGCCGCATCTGCATCGTGGCCTGCGGGTCCAGCTACCATGTGGGCATGGTGGGCAAATACACCCTGGAACGGCTGCTGCGCCGGCCGGTGGAGGTCTGCCTGGCGTCGGAGTTCCGGTACAGCGACCCCCTGGTGGGCGAGGGCGATCTGGTCATCGTCATCAGCCAGTCCGGCGAGACGCTGGACTCCATGGCCGCCCTGCGCGAGGCCAAAAAGCGCGGCGCCCGGGTGCTGTCCATCGTGAACGTGGTGGGCTCGTCCATCGCCCGGGAGAGCGACGACGTGCTCTACACCTGGGCCGGACCGGAGATCGCTGTGGCCACCACAAAGGCATACAGCACCCAGATGGCGGTGCTGCACCTGCTGGGGCTGTATTTCGGCGACGTGCTGGGCACCGTGGATTATGAGACATACAGCGCTATGGTACGAGGGCTGGAGGCCCTGCCGGGACAGATGGAGCAGGTGCTCTCCCATACGGAGGATATCCGCGCGGCCGCCAAATGGCTGGCGCAGGAGGAGGATGTGTTCTTCATCGGCCGTAATCTGGACTACGCATTGTCCCTGGAGGGAAGCCTGAAGCTGAAGGAGATCAGCTACATCCACTCGGAGGCCTATGCCTCCGGTGAGTTGAAGCACGGCACCATCTCCCTGATCCGCCAGGGAACGCCGGTGATCGCTGTGGCTGCCTATCTGCCGCTGCTGGATAAGGCGGTCAGCAATGTGGTGGAGGTACAGGCCCGCGGCGCGCGGGTGCTGGCCCTGACCACCGAGGCCGGGGCCGAGGCCCTGCACAAGCGGGTGGATACGGTGTTGACCGTGCCGGAGGCGGAGGCTATGCTCCTGCCGCAGCTGGGCGTGATCCCGCTGCAGCTGCTGTCCTACTACACAGCGCTGGAGCGCGGCTGCGACATTGATAAGCCGCGTAATCTGGCAAAGAGCGTCACTGTGGAATAAGATAGACCGGGGAGAAACGGATAAAATCCGTTTCTCCCCTTTCTTTTTCCGCCGCGGTATGCTATAATTAAAAATTGACTGAATACCAAGGAAAGGGCGTGTACGCCATGCATGACGAGCTGATCCGGCGGCTCAACGAAACAAAGACCATGTCCATCGTGGGTATGTGCAAGAACGCGGGCAAGACCACCATGCTCAACTGGATGCTCACCGGCGGTCATTTGCAGGGGACGCTGGGGCTGACCTCCATCGGGCGGGACGGCGAGTCCACCGATGTGGTCACCGGCACAGAAAAACCGGGTATCTTTGTCCGTGAGGGTACACTGATCGCCACGGCCAAGGATATGCTGCGGCTGGGCGATGTGACAAAAGAGATTTTGATGACCACAGGCATCCCTACCCCGCTGGGCGAGGTGGTCATCATGCGCGCCCGCAGCGCCGGCTATGTGCAGCTGGCGGGGCCCTCTATCACCACGCAGCTGCGGTCGGTGTCTGAGAGCTTTTTTGCCCTGGGGGCTGAGAAGTCCGTCATCGACGGTGCGCTGGGGCGCAAGAGCCTGGGCGCCCGGGCGGTGGCGGAGGGCGTTATCCTGTGTACCGGCGCCAGCTACAACGCCAGCATGGAGAAGGTCATCGCCGACACGGTGCACATCTACCGGCTGATGAACCTGCCCAAGGCCGAGACACTGCCGCCGGAGTGCCCCGACGGGCTGGAGGCCTGCGTCAGGGAGTACGGCGCAGCGCTGGTGACCGGCGCACTGACGGATACGATGGTGGTGCCGCTGCTGCGAAGCGGCGTGCTGCGGAAGTGCCGCCTGGTGGTCAAGGACCCCAGCAAGGTGCTGCTCAGCGCCGATACGCTGGACAAGCTGGCGGTGCGTGAGGTGGCGCTGGAGACGGAGGACGCGGCGAAGACGCTGTGCGTCACCGTGAACCCAGTGTCCGCCTACGGATGGAAATTCGACAAGGATGAATTCCTGTTCCGCATGAAAGAGGCGGTGGACGTACCGGTCATCAATGTGAAGGAGGAACTGGCATGATCGCGGTCAAGTTTGAGGAAAAAGAGAAAATCGGTCTGCAATACGCGCTGGAAACACTGCACGGCTGCTCGCCCTTCGGGCAGGAACGCATCCGGCGGCTGCGGTTTTATGCGCCGGAGGAACGCGCCGCACTGGAGGAGGAGCTGTACAACGTGGAGCAGGCGGCCAATGCCGCCGGTGAGCTGAAGGACGTGTACAACAAGCTGATGACCGGCCTGTGCCAGATGAAGGATATCCGCAACTCCCTGCGCCGCTGTGCGGCGGGGGAGACGCCGGACCATGTGGAGCTGTTTGAGATCAAGGGCTATTTGCAGCGGCTGGACGGTATGCGCCCGCTGTTTGAGCAGATCAACGCGGTGACGCACTTCAAGGGTATGACCTTCCACGAGGTGAAGGACGCATTGGCGGTGCTGGACCCGGATGGTACCGGGAGCCGGGGCTTCTATATCCCGGACAGCGCCACGACCAAGCTGAAGGAGATCCGCAGCGCAAAAAAGGATGTGGAGGAGCGGCTGTTCCACGCCCAGACCGACGCGGAAAAGGACGATCTGCGCCTGAAGCGCACCCGGCTGTGCGGCGAGGAGGACGCGGAGGAGATGCACGTCCGCAAGGCCATGGGTGCGGCACTGGCCCCTATGGTGGACGATCTGCTCTCCGATGCGGAGACGGCGGGGCGTCTGGACTTTATTATCCAAAAGGCACTGTTTGCCGTGCGCTACGGCGGTGTGAAGCCGGAGCTGACGGAGAAGGACCTGGAGCTGGAGGATATGATCAATCCGGAGATCTGCGACCTGCTGGAGCAGCAGGGCCGCCGCTTCGTGCCGGTGTCCATCTCCTTGACGCCCGGGGCTACGGTCATCACCGGCGCCAACATGGGCGGAAAGTCCGTGGCCATGAAGACGGTGGCGCTGAACGTGCTGCTGCTGCAGGCGGGCTTCCTGGTGTGCGCCAAAAAAGCCCGTATGCCGCTGTTCCACAGCGTGAAGATGCTCTTTGACGATTTGCAGTCCATCCAGTCCGGCCTGTCCGGCTTCGGTTCGGAGATCGTACAGTTCCAGAAGGCGCTCTCCGAGGTGGAGCAGGGCTATTCGCTGTTCCTGCTGGATGAGTTTGCCCGGGGCACCAACCCGGACGAGGGCGCGGTGATCGTGCAGGCGGTGACGCGGTATCTCAACGGTGTGGACGCCATCTCACTGCTGACCACCCACTATGACAAGGTGGCGGAGTACGCCCGGACCCACTATCAGATCATCGGCCTGCGGGATATCGACCCGGAGGCTATCCGCCGGGAGCTGGCCGTGACCAGCGAGGACGGCGTGGCGGTCATCGCGCGGCACATGAACTACGGCCTGTATCGGGTGGAGGGAAAGTCCGACTGCCCGCGGGACGCGCTGAATATCTGCCGGATGCTGTCCCTGAAGCCGGAGATACTGAAAATGGTGGAGGAAAGCTATTAAAAAAGCGCCCTGCGGGGCGCTTTTTTCTGTGTGGGGTGCGGACATGGAGGGAGGGGTGCTTTCTCGGGGAAATGCCGAAATGCAAGGCTGAAATTTATTCGTATCGCACAAAAAAATTATTGTCTTTTCTGTCACAATGTCACTTGACAAGACCGCTGAAAAAGGTATAATTTATAGATAGAAATTTCATAATATCAGTCAATAGAGGCGCGGAGGACAGGGTACTGCATATTTGGGGACAGGCACCCGGTAAATTTGCAGGAAGGGGTCTTCCGCCGAAGGGGCCGGACGGGTCTGTGCGTACGGTTCCTGGCAGCGCGGTGTAAGCGGCGCTGCTGTCATGTAGTGATACATGGAGCGCTATTGGTCAACGACCTTGACCGATAGCGCTTTTTTCATACCCAAAAGAAGTGCCGAGGCCAGCTCTGGTATTGGAAATGCACGTCCAAAAATTTGAAGGAGGAAAAACTTATGGAAAAGATGACATCTCTGCTTCGTCTGCGTATGAGCGCGAAGGACGCCCACTACGGCGGCAACCTGGTGGACGGCGCACACATGGTGCACCTGTTCGGCGATGTGGCCACCGAGCTGCTGATCAAGTGCGACGGCGATGAGGGCCTGTTCTGCGCGTATGACAACGTGGAGTTCCTGGCGCCCGTCTACGCCGGCGACTACATCGAGGCCTACGGCGAGATCGAGAAGATCGGCAACACCTCCCGTACCATGAAGTTCGAGGCCCGCAAGGTCATCGTCTCCCGCCCCGACATCAGTGCTTCCGCCGCTGACGTTCTGGCTGAGCCCGTGGTGGTCTGCCGTGCCCACGGCACCTGCGTCACCCCCAAGGACTGCCAGCGTCTGCCCATCGAGAAGTAAGGAGCGGAAACAATGGAGAAGCTTATCATTACCGCCGCTATCTGCGGCGCTGAGGTCACTAAGGCCCAGAACGAGGCTGTTCCCTATACCGTCGAGGAGATGGTCCGCGAGGCTAAGTCCGCGTACGAGGCCGGTGCGGCGATCCTGCACATCCACGTCCGTGAGGATGACGGTACTCCCACCCAGGGCCGCGAGCGTTTCAAGGTCGTCATGGACGCCATCCGCAAGGAGCTGCCCGACGTCATCATGATCCCCTCCACCGGCGGCGCCACCGGCATGAGCCCCGAGGAGCGTCTGCAGCCCACTGAGCTGTTCCCCGAGATGGCCACCCTGGACTGCGGTACCTGCAACTTCGGCGATGAGATCTTCGATAACACTATGCCCACCATGCGCGCCTTCGGCAAGCGTATGATCGAGAACGGCATCAAGCCCGAGTACGAGTGCTTCGAGCTGGGCCATATCGACACCGTTCTGGGCATGGCCAAGAAGGGCGAGGTCCCCGGCGATCCCATGCAGTTCAACTTCGTGCTGGGCGTGCACGGCTGCACCCCCGCCACTGTGGAGAACCTGGCGTTCTTCGCCAGCAAGATCCCGGCCAACGCTACCTGGACCGTGTCCGGCGTGGGCCGCGCTGCCTGGACCATGGCCGCTGCCGCTATCGCTATGGGCGGCAACGTCCGTGTGGGCTTCGAGGACAACATCTATTTGGGCAAGGGCCAGAAGGCCGCGTCCAACGGTGAGCTGGTGGCCAAGGTCGTCCGTATCGCCAAGGAGCTGGGCCGCGAGATCGCTACCCCCGCCGAGGCCCGCGAGATCCTGAGCCTGAAGCCCCTGAAGTAATGAAGCAGCCACTGAACGAAGTGCTGTCGGCGGCTGAATGGAAAATTTTCCGCCTGCCTTCCCGTGTGTTTTTTGAAATACACAAAGTATTCCTGCAAACCACACGCTTCGACAGACAAAAAATTTTCTCGCCCATCCATCCGACGCATCCGTTCAGTGTCCGCTGAAAGCTATTAAAAGAAAGAATTATAAATAAATTTAGGAGGAAACTAAAATGGCTGAACTGAAAGGCAACAAGTACGGTACCCACCGCGTTATCGAGCCTAAGGGCGTTCTGACCCAGGCTGCTTGGAAGATCGACAACGACATGAGCAAGGTCTATTCCAACGAGATCGTCTGCGATGTCACTTCCCTGAACATCGACTCCGCTTCCTTCACTCAGATCTCTGAGGCCTGCGGCGGCGACGAGAAGAAGATCGGCGAAATGATCCTGGGCATCGTCGCTGAGCGCGGCAAGCAGCAGAATCCTGTCACCGGTTCCGGCGGTATGTTCAAGGGTGTCGTCGCTCACATCGGCGAGGACCTGAAGAAGAAGCCCGGCTTCGACCTGAAGGAAGGCGACAAGATCGTCTCTCTGGTCTCCCTGTCCATGACCCCGCTGAAGATCGACAAGATCCTGGCCATCCACAAGGATATCGACCGCGTGGACATCGTCGGCAAGGCCATCCTGTTCGAGTCCGCTCTGTATGCCAAGATGCCCGATGATATGTCCGAGCCTCTGGCCCTGGCTGCTCTGGACGTGGCCGGCGCTCCCGCGCAGGCCCGCAAGCTGCCCCACGAGGGTGACAGCGTCCTGATCCTGGGCGCCAACGGCAAGTCCGGTGTTCTGTGCGGTTGGGAAGCTATGAAGAAGGTCGGCCCCAAGGGTAAGGTCGTGGGCGTCGTCCGCAACCCCAAGCAGGTCCCCGGCCTGATGGAGCTGGGCGTGTACACCGACGTGATCGTCGCCGACTGCACCAAGCCCGTTGAGGTCATGGAGGCTGCTCTGGCTGCCAACGACGGCAAGGAGTATGATCTGTCCATCTGCTGCGTGAACATCGAGTCCTGCGAGATGTCCGCTATCCTGCCCGTCCGCGACGACGGTCTGGTGTACTTCTTCTCCATGGCTACCTCCTTCACCAAGGCTGCCCTGGGCGCCGAGGGTATCGGCAAGGACGTTACCATGATCATCGGCAACGGCTATACCAAGAACCACGCTCAGATCACCCTGGACGTGCTGCGCGAGAACCCCAAGCTGCGTAAGCTGTTCGACGAGAAGTACTGCTAAACGAAACTGACCGAAGCTGGGTGTCCCCTTCGGGGGACTCCCAGCCTTTGGCGTACCTAAAACAACGATTTTTGTGAAGGAGAAACGACATGAAAACTCGCAATGGTTTGTTTGCTGACGTTCCCGAAAATCTGTGGAACGACTGGCATTGGCAGGTTGCCAACCGCGCTGAGACGATCGAAGATCTGAAGAAGTACATGACCCTGACCCCCGACGAGGAAGCCGGCGTTGCCAAGACCCTGGGCAAGCTGCGCATGGCCGTCACCCCCTACTATCTGTCCCTGATCGATCTGGACGATCCGTTTGATCCCATCCGCAAGATGGCTATCCCCCGCGCTGAGGAGCTGGAGTATGCCGACTATGAGGATGCCGATCCCCTGCATGAGGATACCGACTCCCCCACCCCCGGCCTGACCCACCGCTATCCTGACCGCGTGCTGCTGCTGATCACCGACCAGTGTTCCATGTACTGCCGTCACTGTACCCGTCGTCGTTTTGCCGGTCAGAACGACTGCGAAGTGCCTATGCAGCAGATCGACAAGTGCATCGATTATGTGGCCGCCCACCCCGAGGTCCGCGACGTGCTGCTGTCCGGCGGTGACTCCCTGATGGTCGAGGACGACACCCTGGAGTACATCATCAAGCGCGTGCGCGCCATCCCCCATGTGGAGATCGTGCGTCTGGGCTCCCGTACGCCCGTTGTGTGCCCCCAGCGTATCACCCCCGAGCTGTGCGCTATGCTGAAGAAGTATCACCCCGTGTGGCTGAACACCCACTTCAACACCCCCAAGGAGTTCACTCCCGAAGCCGCCAAGGCCTGCGCTATGCTGGCTGATGCCGGTATCCCCCTGGGCAACCAGTCCGTGCTGCTGGCCGGCGTGAACGATTGCTCTCACGTGATGATGGAGCTGGTCCACGGTCTGGTCAAGATGCGTGTGCGCCCCTATTATATCTATGCCTGCGATCCTTCCCTGGGCCTGAGCCACTTCCGTACCCCCGTGTCCAAGGGTATCGAGATCATGGAAGCTCTGCGCGGTCATACCTCCGGCTACTGCATCCCCACCTTCGTGGTCGACGCTCCCGGCGGCGGCGGCAAGACCCCCGTTATGCCCAACTACCTGATCTCCGAGACGCCTCGTAAGGTCATCCTGCGTAACTTCGAGGGCGTTATCACCTCTTACACCCAGCCCGAGCACTATGTTCAGGATTGCCACTGCGACGTCTGCACCGGCAAGAAGAAGGTGGAGAAGACCGGCGTGGCATGGGTCGCCGAAGGCACCAAGCAGCGCTATCTGGAGCCCACCAAGCTGCTGCGTAACGAGCGTCACGTCAAGAAGTAAGAGAGAGGAAAAACTATGGAAAGCAAACTCGGCTTGAATTTTGAGCTGGTCAACCGTGCCCGTGCCTCCGCCGCCAAGATCGCGGACGACACCCAGCACTTTATCGACCAGCACACCACCGTCACGGTGGAGCGCGCTGTTTGCCGTCTGCTGGGTATCGATGGCGTCAACGATATGGACGTTCCTCTGCCCAACGTGGTCGTTGACCACCTGATGGCAAACTCCCTGCTGCCCGTGGGTGCCGCGTGGGCTATCGGCAACGCTATGGTGGAGACCGGCAAGGATCCCCAGGGCGTGGCAGATGCCGTGAACAGCGGCGAGCTGGACCTGAGCAAGGTCCCCGCCCATTCCGACGCGGAGATCCGCGGCGCCATCACCCCCGTGGTGAACGCTACCGTGGAGCGCATCAACAAGAACGTCGCCAAGCGTAACAGCTACCTGAAGGCGTGGGGTGATAAGGAAGGCCCGTACCTGTACATCATCGTGGCTACCGGCAATATCTACGAGGATATCACGCAGGCCAAGGCCGGTGCCAAGCAGGGCGCGGACATCATCGCCGTCATCCGTACCACCGGTCAGTCCCTGCTGGACTACGTGCCTTACGGCGCGACCACCGAGGGCTTCGGCGGTACCTACGCTACCCAGGAGAACTTCCGCCTGATGCGCGCCGCACTGGACGAGGTGGGCGAGGAGCAGCACCGCTATATCCGGCTGTGCAACTACTGCTCCGGCCTGTGCATGCCCGAGATCGCCGCTATGGGCGCTCTGGAGCGTCTGGACGTCATGCTGAACGATGCGCTGTACGGCATCCTGTTCCGCGACATCAATATGCAGCGCACCATCGTGGACCAGTATTTCTCCCGTGTCATCAACGGCTATGCCGGCGTTATCATCAACACCGGTGAGGATAACTATCTGACCACCGACGACGCTATCACCGCGGCCCACACCGTGCTGGCCTCCCAGTTCATCAACGAGGCCTTTGCCAAGACCGCCGGTATGCGCGAGGAGCAGATGGGTCTGGGCCACGCGTTCGAGATGGATCCCGCCGTGGAGGATACGTTCCTGTACGAGCTGGCGCAGGCCCAGATGGCCCGCGAGATCTTCCCCAACGCGCCCCTGAAGTATATGCCTCCCACGAAGTTCATGACCGGCAACATCTTCCGCGGTCACATTCAGGACGCCCTGTTCAACATGGTGACCATCCTGACCAACCAGAAGCTGTGCCTGCTGGGCATGATGACCGAGGCCATCCACACCCCGTTCATGTCCGACCGTGCGCTGTCCATTGAGAACGCGCAGTACATCTTCCGCACCATGAAGGATCTGGGCGATGAGCTGACCTACAAAGAGGGCGGCATCATCCGTACCCGCGCCAACGAGGTGCTGACCAAGGCCACCGACCTGCTCTCCGAGATCGAGAAGCTGGGTCTGTTCACCACCATCGAGAAGGGCATCTTCGCCGACGTGAAGCGCCCCAAGGACGGCGGCAAGGGCCTGGCCGGCGTGGTCATCAAGGACGACAAATACTTCAATCCGTTCATTGAAGTCATGAAAGGCAAGGTGGGAGCATGAGCAGCGGACTGTATAATACCCATAAGATCGATTTCGATACAACGCTGGATCTGACCCGCCTGAAGCCCTATGGCGACACCATGAACGACGGTAAGGTACAGACCAGCTTCACCCTGCCCATCAAGGATGATGAGCGCGGTGAGGAGGCTGCCCGCCAGATCGCCAAGAAGATGGGCCTCGAGGAGCCCAACGTGGCCTATCACACCGCGCTGGACAAGGAGTTCACCTTCTATGTGGTCTATGGCAGCTGCGTACACTCCGTGAACTACGAGGATATCCATGTTATTACTGTGGAGTCCGACGTGATGAGCATGGAGGATACCAATGAGTACATCAAAGAGCACATCGGCCGCAAGGTCGTGATGGTGGGTGCCTCCACCGGCACCGACGCTCACACCGTGGGTATCGACGCTATCATGAACCGCAAGGGCTTCGCCGGCCACTACGGCCTGGAGCGTTACGAGATGATCGAGGCCTATAACCTGGGCTCTCAGGTCCCCAACGAGGAATTCATCAAGAAGGCGTTGGAGCTGCACGCGGACGTGCTGCTGGTCAGCCAGACCGTTACCCAGAAGGATGTACACATCCAGAACCTGACCAACCTCATCGAGCTGCTGGAGGCCGAGGGCCTGCGCGACAAGTTTGTCGTATGCTGCGGCGGCCCCCGCATCACCCATGAGCTGGCCAAGGAGCTGGGCTTTGACGCCGGTTTCGGCGCCGGCAAGTATGCCGACGACGTGGCGTCCTTCGCCGTGACCGAAATGGTCAAGCGCGGCATGAAGTAAAACCATACGGCACCACTGGGTCAACTGCATAGGCAGATGGCCCAGTGGTTGCTGTCATAAAAAAGTAGGAGGAACAGAAATGGCAAAGAAACCTGTATTGACTGCCAAGGAAGCGGCGGCCATGATCCCCGACGGCGCCACGATTATGTGCGGCGGTTTCCTGGCTTGCGGCCAGGCCCGCGCTATCGTCAAGGAGCTGGTGGCCCTGGGCACGAAGGACCTGACCCTGATCGCCAACGATATGGGCCGCGCGACTGGCCCCATGGGCGAGGAGTTCTTCGGCATCGCGGAGCTGATCCACAACCATCAGGTCAAGCGCGTCATCGCCACCCATGTGGGCATGACCCCCGAGGTCGGCCAGCAGAACACCGAGGGTACACTGGAGGTCAATCTGCTGCCCCAGGGCACCCTGGCTGAGTGCATCCGCGCCGGCGGCGCCGGCCTGGGCGGCGTGCTGACCCCCGTGGGCATCGACACCCTGGTGGAGGACTCCCCCTTCTGCCTGGGCCGCCACACTGTGGACGGCAAGGATTATCTGCTGATGAAGCCCATCCACGCCGATTTCGCCCTGCTGGGCGCCTATAAGTGCGATGAGTACGGCAACTGCTGGTACAAGGGCACCATGCGTAACTTCAACGTAGTGATGGCCACTGCCGCAGACACCGTGATCGCCGAGTGCGAGTATATCGTTCCCGTGGGCGATATTGAGCCGGAGAACGTCCATACCTACGGTATGTGCGTGAACTACATCGTGGAAGGAGACAGAAAGTAATGGAAAAGTCTGAGATCAAGGGCTTTATTGCCAAGCGCTGCGCCAAAGAGCTGAAAGATGGCGACGTCGTAAATCTGGGCATCGGTCTGCCCACCCTGATCCCCCACTACCTGCCCGAGGGCGTTGAGGTAATCATCCACGCTGAGCTGGGTATCGTCTCCGCCGGAAAGGCACCCAAGGAGGGCGACGAGAACTACGATCCGTACCACGTTGTGGACGCCGGCGGCAGTCCCGCTTCCGTGGCCTATGGCGGCGGCTTCATCGACTCTGCCAGCAACTTCGGCCTGATCCGCGGCGGCCATGTGGACGCTTGCTTCCTGGGTGCGCTGGAGGTCGATGCCGAGGGCAACCTGGCCAACTGGATCATCCCCGGCAAGAAGATGCCCGGCATGGGCGGCGCCATGGACCTGTGCGTGGGCGCCAAGCACTGCATCGTGTGCATGGAGCACACCGCCAAGGGCAACCCCAAGATCTTTGAGAAGTGCCGTCTGCCCCTGACCGCCTCTCACTGCGTGAACAAGATCATCACTGAGATGTGCGTGTTTGAGGTCACCGAGAACGGCCTGCTGATGACCGAGATCAATCCCGAGTTTACCGTGGACCAGATCAAGGAAGCTACTGCCGCACCCTTTGAGGTCGCCGTTGACCTGAAGAGTATGCTGGACTAAGTGAAAATGCGTATGACTCCCCCGGCGAAGCCGGGGGAGTTGTTTTTTGGGGGGAGCGGTGAGTGCACGATGATACCTCATCCGTCAACGCTCCGCGTTGCCACCTGTCTCCCTGCGGGTCGGTCGGTTCACGGGTCTGACACGCCACCGACGTGTCATTCAACACCGTGAACCCCTCGAGGGGAAGGCAAGGGGCTGGGCGGACCGATGCGGGAATATTTCCAAAATGTGGAAAAATGCAAGAAATTTGTTACCAGGAATGGTGGTTTTAGGGGGAAATGCTGAAATTGGGGTGGACAAATGGGGAGAGTGTGGTATAATCTGTGTATCCGCAGGAGTACTCCTGCTTTAGCGTTTTAACAGAGATTAAAACGAAGCGTCCTGCGGAAATATTTAAAACAAGGGGAATATACAATGAAGAAGTTATTGGCAATGTTCCTGGCGCTGGTCATGGCGCTGGGGCTGTGCAGCGTGAGCTGGGCGGACTCGGATGGGGCTTCTTCCGGAAATTTGGGAGAGGTCTATGTGGGATGGAGCAGTGGTAACGATAACAACGATGGTACGGCTGCCGATAAAGCTGTCCGGACTATGACCAAGGCGATGGAGTTGGTCAAGAGCGATGGGACTGGTGTTGTGTATATTGTCGATACAGTTCCAATCAACCAGTATTTCTTCGGCGAGGCCAATGGTGACAGCTACATCACAAAGCCGGTCACGCTGAAAGGCTACGGCGACAATAAGCTTTCGGTGACAAATAGCTTGGCATTGCCGAAGGTCAATGGGAAGGTCACGTTTGAGAATTTCAGCTTTGACGGTGGCGCGACCTTCAACATTTACGATAGTTCCAATACATACGAAAACCTGGAATTGGTGATCAGTAATTGTAATTTTACAAAGGCTGGCGGTGGCTGTGTGTATATTCAGCCGAAAATCAAGAGCCTGACGGTAACGGGCTGTGCGTTTACGGCGGAAGAGACCGGCGGTTATAGTGGGCAATATCTGATTTGGCCCTATGCTGCGAAGAACATCACCATTACAAATAACACATTTGACGGTAAAGACCGGATTCGCGCCGCCATTCATTTGGGCAATGGTCACCCCGACGGAACGACAGCAATCGTAGAAAATAACTCGATGATCAAGGGCTTTGAACGTGGTGTGCAGGTGGCCTTTAAGAATCCGAATGTGCAGAATACGGTGACGATCGACGGCAATACCTTTGAGAATATTTCACACAAAGAGGGAAGCAGCAAGGGCGAAAACGAGGTCGCAGTGATCTTCCTGCATGAGAATTTGGCGCAGGAGGGTGTAAAGGCTACGGTGACTGTTGGCTTGAACAACGTTATGACCAACGCGCCCAGAATGATCTACGCAGAAGAAACTGTCGATGCGGCAAAGATCGTGGAAGCGCCCGCCGGTAGTGAGCTGGTGGACAACGGCGACGGCACGTACAGCGTGAAGCCGGCAGAGCAGAAGCCGTCCAACAACTACTACTATTATTCTCCCTCCACCACTACTACCGATACCACCAAGGGTTCGCCCAAGACCTTTGACGCGGGCGTGGGTATCTACGCCGTGACGGCGATGCTGTCCGTGACCGGTATGGCGTGGGTCGGCAAGAAGCGGCACTAAGTCAACAAAAAAGAAAGCCCGTGAGGGCTTTCTTTTTTTGACATTTGCGGGGGCGAGGGCTGTGCCTGCGGGCGGCTGCGCTTTTATTTTTCGCCCTTGGTCAGATTGGTCAGAACGGTCTTGACGCCCTCCAGCCCCTCGCCGGCGGCCTTTTTCACGCCTTCAAACCCCTCGCCGGCGGCCTTTTTCAGCTCGTCCTTCACGTCCACGGCCAGACGGCGGAATATCTCGGCGATGATCTTCTTTTTCTCCTCGTCCGCGCCGGCGTACTGCTTCAGCAGCGCCGCGCCGCCGGCCAGACCGCCGCTGCGGAGGTCGTCCAGCGTCCGGGCTTTGCCGGACAGAGAGAGTACGTCAAACAGCGCGTCGGTGAACTGCTCACGCTCGGCGGGGGTCATGGAGCCGATCCACTCCCGGAGCACATCGTCGGAGAGCCTGCCCATCTGGGAACGCTGGCCCAGGTGGACAAAGCGGGTGCCCACCACGCTCCAGGACAGGGGCTCGTGCTGCATGATGGAACGGTTGGCGCTGTCGATAACGGCGTAGTCCTCGGCGTGCTCCAGCAGGACGCCTACGATGGAGGACTCGGGGATATAGGTGTGCAGCTTATCGGCCACCCGGCGGTATTCCGGGGTGTCCAGCATATCCCGGGCGAAGCCGGGGCCATCGTTGTTATAGGCGGACAGCAGGCGGTCCTTCTGCAGCTCGGCAGGCAGATAGATTGCCGCCCATGCGGCCAGATTGCCGCCCTTGCTGTGGCCGCCGATACGCAGGGGCAGGGCGGGGCAGAGGGATGCCATCTCCACGGCGTAGGACACGGCACGCGTCTGGGCGGGGACGGCGGAGAGAAAGCTCATGCTGAAGTCCTCTTTCCAGCCGGCCAGAGAGGTGTCAGTGCCCATGAAGGCGACGAACAATGTGCCGTCGGGCACCAGGAAGGAGAGCGCGTCGAACTGCTTGGCGCTCTGTTCGTCGTATTCGTGGGTATAGCCGAACAGGCGCAGGTCCCGGAAGCGTTCGGTCTGTGCCGCCAGACGCAGCAGGGGGAGATAGCTGAGCTCGGAGAGGCCCAGCTGGTCATCCTTGTCAGTGAGCAGGGGTGCGACCTGGGCCAGGGTGGGCGCCGCGGCGGGGTCCTTGGTATGGACCGCGTCGATGCGGCGGAAGTTGATATAGGAGAGGATGCACAGCACCAGGTTGTCCACCTCGTTGAAGCCGTCACGGGCAAAGGTCAGGTCGCCGCGCCAGCGGAGGTAATCAAAGGGTGTGCCGTTGACGGGGGCCAGCTGTTTGGGTGTGTTCTTTTCCATATAGACCTCCTTGCGTATGGTATATGCAGTATACCACACTTTGCCCGCGGCCACAACGGGCAGCGCGGCAAAAAATGTTTGGCGAAAAATGTTTACAGTTGCGGCGTTGACGATGGGGGACTTCTATTGTATAATAAACTGATTTATTATGGGGAGGGTCCGTCTGTATGTGGATCGCGAAGGATTGGAAGGATTATGAGCTGCTGGACTGCGGCGGCGGCGAAAAGCTGGAGCGCTGGGACCGGCAGGTATTGGTGCGCCCCGATCCCCAGGCGATCTGGGAGACGGATAAGACCACGCGGCTGTGGCGCGGCGCAACAGGACGCTATTCCCGGTCTTCTACCGGCGGCGGTCATTGGGATAAAGGCAAGCTGCCGGAAAGCTGGCAGGTGCATTACAAAGACCTGACATTTCAGGTGAAGCCCATGAACTTCAAGCATACGGGATTGTTCCCTGAGCAGGCGGTAAATTGGGATTTCGCCATGGACAAGATACGGCATGCCGGAAGGCCTATCCGGGTGCTGAACCTGTTTGCCTATACCGGCGGGGCTACGGTAGCCTGTGCGATGGCCGGGGCTTCTGTGTGCCATGTGGACGCGGCCAAGGGTATGGTGGCCTGGGGTAAGGAGAATGCCCGGCTATCCGGCCTGGGCGAAGCGCCCATCCGCTGGATCGTGGACGACTGCGCCAAGTTCGTGGAGCGTGAGATACGCCGGGGCAAGACCTATGACGCCATTATCATGGATCCGCCCTCCTACGGGCGCGGGCCCGGCGGCGAGGTGTGGAAGTTAGAAGACAATCTGTATCCCTTTGTGGAGCTGTGCAGCCGGGTGCTGTCGGACAAGCCGCTGTTCGTGGTATTGAACAGCTATACCACGGGGTTGGCGCCGTCGGTGCTGGGGTACATATTGCAGATGCTGGTAGGGCGGAAATTCGGCGGCACGGTCACATGGGACGAGCTGGGCCTGCCCTGCACGGAAAGCGGCATGGCGCTGCCCTGCGGCGCCACGGGAAGATGGTTTTCCGAGTAAACAAGAACGGAAGTAATTGCGTATGGCAGTGATGATAGAGACAAGGAACCTGACCTATACGTACCCTGCGCCGGAGGGGGAGACAAATCCTCCAGCCCTGCGGGATGTATCGGTACAGATCGAAAAGGGCAGCTTTACGGTGGTGCTGGGCCACAACGGCTCCGGCAAGTCCACCTTTGCCAAGCACCTGAACGCGGTGCTGCTGCCGTGCGGCGGTGCCGTGTATGTGGAGGGGATGGACACCCGGGACGAGAAGCTGCTGCTGGAGATCCGGCGGCGGACGGGTATGGTGTTCCAGAACCCGGACAACCAGATCGTGGCCAACGTGGTGGAGGAGGATGTAGCCTTCGGCCCGGAGAACCTGGGTGTGCCTACGGCGGAGATACGCCGGCGGGTGGACGACGCGCTGGCGGCGGTGGGCATGGAGCAATTCGCCAGCCACGCACCACACCTGCTCTCCGGCGGGCAGAAGCAGCGCATCGCCATTGCGGGTATTCTGGCCATGGAGCCGGAGTGCATCGTGCTGGACGAGGCCACGGCTATGCTGGACCCGGCGGGACGGCGTGAGGTCATCGACACCGTGCTGCGGCTGAACCGGGAACAGGGTATTACCGTGGTGCTTATCACCCATCACATGGTCGAGGCGGAGCGTGCAGACCGAGTGATCGTGATGAACGACGGCGAGGTAGCGATGGACGGTACGCCGCGGCAGGTGTTCTCACAGGTGGAGCGCCTGCATGAACTGGGTCTGGCGGCGCCGGATACGGTGGAATTGCTGTATCGGCTGCGGCGGGACGGAGTAGATGTGCCGCTGGAAAACCTGACGGTAGACGAGTGCGCCGATACCATTTGCCGCGCTTTCGGCGAGGCGGAAGGGAAGTAACATTGGAACCGATTTTGCAGATAGAGGACCTGACCCACACCTATTCAGCGGGGACACCGTTCCAGCGCAGCGCCGTAGAGGGGCTGAGCATGACTGTGGGCGCAGGGGAGTTCTTGGGCGTGATCGGACACACCGGGTCCGGTAAATCCACGCTGATACAGCATCTGAACGGGCTTTTGCAGCCCACGTCCGGGCGTGTTCTCCTGGAGGGGGAGGATATCTGGGCGGATCCGAAGAAAATACGGGACGTACGCTTCAAGGTGGGGTTGGTGTTCCAGTATCCGGAATACCAGCTGTTCGAGGAGACGGTGTATAAGGATATCGCCTTTGGACCGAAGAACATGGGCCTGGACGCGGAGGAGATCGACCGGCGGGTGCGGGACGCGGCGGCCTTTGTGGGACTGCACGAGACGCTGCTGGACAAGTCGCCCTTTGAGCTCTCCGGTGGACAGAAGCGCCGTGTGGCTATCGCGGGCGTCATCGCCATGGAACCGAAGGTGCTGGTGCTGGACGAGCCTACGGCGGGGCTGGATCCCCAGGGGCGGGACGCCATACTGGCACAGATACAGGCCTATCACCGCGCCAAGGGCGCGGCGGTGGTGCTGGTGAGCCACAGCATGGAGGAGATCGCCAGGAACGTGGACCGCATCGTTGTGCTGTCCGACGGAAAGGTATATATGGAGGGCGCGCCGAAGCAGGTGTTTGCCCGGGCTCATAAACTGGAGCAGGTGGGGCTGGACGTGCCTCAGGTGACGAAGGTGGCCGCCGCGCTGAAAGCGCGGGGGCTGGATATCGATACAGCGGTGTACACCGTGGAGGCGCTGGAGCAGAAGCTGCTGACGCTGAGGGGGGGTGCGTCTCCGTGCTGAAGGATATCACACTGGGACAGTTCTTCCCGGCGGATACGCCGGTACACCGACTGGACCCCAGGACAAAGCTGCTGTGCGTCATCCTCTACATCGTGGCGCTGTTCAGCGCCAAAAGCGTACTGACCTATGGAATCATGATCACGGTGCTGGCGGTGTCGGTGCTGGTGTCGCGGGTGCCGTTCAAGTCGTTGACAAAGGGCTTGAAGCCCGTCTATTTTGTGGTGGCTTTCACGGCCGTCATGAATATGTTTTTCACCGCCGGTACGCCGGTGGCGGATGTTTGGCTGCTGCGGAGTATCACCTGGGAGGGTGTTGTAGCCGCCGTGCAGATGGTGCTGCGGATCGTGATGCTCATCATGGGCACATTTTTGATGACGTACACCACCAGTCCCATCGCCCTGACGGACGGCATGGAGAGCCTGCTGGGGCCGCTGAAAAAGCTGCGCCTGCCGATCCATGAGCTGGCTATGATGATGTCTATCGCGCTGCGCTTCATTCCCACGCTGATCGAGGAGACAGACAAGATCATGTCGGCACAGAAGGCCCGCGGCGCGGACTTTGAGACAGGCAATATCTTCCGGCGTGCCAAAGCGTTGGTGCCCATTCTGGTGCCGCTGTTCATCAGTGCGTTCCGCCGTGCCGATGAACTGGCTACGGCTATGGAGTGCCGCTGTTACCACGGTGGTGAGGGGCGTACAGCCCTGCGGGTACTGCGGTACAAGGCGGCGGACTGGCTGGTGCTGGTGGCGTTCCTGGCGCTGACGGCAGGCATTATCGTTTTGAAAAAGCTTGGCTTTTGAGTGAGAGGAGGCGGGGCCTATGCGGAATATCGCGCTGGTATTGATGTACAACGGCACCGCCTATCACGGCTGGCAGGTGCAGAAGACGGAGACCTCTGTGGCGCAGACGCTGGAAAAGGGCTTGTCTATGGTGTGCGGCCATCCGGTGAAGGTCATCGGCTGCGGGCGCACAGATGCCGGCGTCCACGCGGAGCACTATGTGGCCAATTTCCGTACAGAGTCGCGGATACCGGTGGATCGCCTGCCCTTTGCGGTGAATACCCATATCCCGGAGGATATTGTGGTAAAGGCGGCCTATGAGGTAGCCGATGACTTTAACGCCATCGGGTCGTGCATCCAAAAGGAGTATACCTACCGTATCTACAACTCCCGGATCAAAAACCCCTTTTACGTTCACCGGGCGTATTTCTATCCCAAGAAATTGGATGAGGACTTGATGGACCGGGCAGCCCGGATGTTCGAGGGGACTCACGATTTCGCCGCTGTGCGGAGTGTGGGGACCAACGTGCGGAGCACCGTGCGGACTATCCACTACTGCCGTGTGACGCGGAATGGGGAACTGCTGGAGCTGAAGGTATGCGCGGACGGTTTCTTGTATAATATGGTACGTGCCATTACCGGCACGGTGCTGTACGCGGCGGAGGGGAAGCTGATGCCGGAGGACATCCCGGAGATACTGAATTCGGGCAACCGGACGCTGGCGGGGCCCACGGCGCCGCCGGGAGGGCTGTATCTCACGCGAGTATGGTATGAGGATGAACGGTTGAATGGATAACATCACCAACAACTGGAAAGAGTTTACCCTGGGCGACGTCCAGGAGGAGCAGCCCCGGCGTGTGGCCAAGCGCAGCCGGAAGCCGCTGCTGGTACTGCTGATCGTGGCGGTATTGGCGGTAGCGGCGGTGACGGCAGCGGTGCTGCTGGACCGCAGCGGTTTTGATGGCCTGCGCCGCAAGGTCATCTACGCCAAGGCGGTGAAGGATGAAAACGGCTGTGCCCAGCTGTATCGTTACAGCAGCGACCAGTCGGGTCATTTCGCCTCGCTGGAGGGCAGCCTCGTGTCTGTGTCCATGCACCAACTGACGGTGCTGGATGAGCAGAACAAAACGCTGTATGACGAGGCGGTGAAGTTCCAATCACCGGCGTTGTCCGTCGGCGGCGGACGTGCCGCAGCCTATGACGTGGGCGGAACGGTGGTATACGTCCTGTCGGATAAGGGCCTGATGTACACACTGGACTGCGCCGGAGAGGTGCTCAGTGCATCGTTGAATACCAAGGGCTGGCTGACTGTGGTGTGCAGTGAAAGCGGCTGCAAGGCCGCGGTACGGGTCTATGACGGCAACGGAGAAGCGGTGTTCGCCTTCAAGTCGTCGGACCGCTTTGTGATGACGGCGGCGCTGTCCGCCGACAGCCGTACCTTGGCGGCGGTGACCATGGGGCAGGAAAACGGCACGTTTGCCAGCTATGTGATCTTCTACCGGGTGAACAGTGATCAGGAGGCTGGACGCTGCACCCTGCGGGGCAGCGTGGTCTATGATTTGATGGCTGCGGGAACCGGATTCTGCGCCGTGACGGAGGAGCAGTTGTGCTTCATTGACGGCAGCGGCGTGATGACTGCCGCCTATGATTACGGCGGAGACTATCTGCGGCGGGTCAGCATCAGCGGCGACGGCTATGCTGCCCTGCTGCTAGGCCGGTACCGTACCGGCACGCAGCACCGAGTGGTGACGGTGAACAGCGAGGGTCAGGAGTTGGCATCGCTGGAGCTGGACGCCGAGGTCAGCAGCCTGTCCGCTGCGGGACGATACGTGGCTGTGCTGTGTAGCGACCATCTGACGATCTATGATAAGCAGCTGCTCCCAGTGGCCGACCTGGAGGAGGTCAGCCAGGCACGGGAGGTGCTGATGCGGAGCGACGGCTCGGCTGTGCTGGCGGGG